>Ga0265297_10000357_pt1 | contig 144483 bp, 139 predicted proteins | sample Munlanlwell13791_FD_192502 | JGI IMG/M metagenome (GOLD analysis project Ga0265297, IMG submission 192502) | Leachate microbial communities from a municipal landfill in Southern Ontario, Canada - Leachate well 137-91 | ecosystem: Engineered > Solid waste > Landfill > Unclassified | place... | reverse complement strand
AAGAATGCCTTGGGTCTGAAGGTATTCTTCGGATTTCTCTTCTGATATCGTGTACTGTTGGAGATCTATTAAGTTCATCCTTCCAACCACCTGAGTTTATCGTGGTGGTCGTTATTAAGGAATCACCAAGAAAAAAAATCTTTGTTCGTACTATGAGGGAAATAATTATTGTGAGGCACATCAGATAGGAACAGGAGAACAGCATGACAAACCGTGACGCGATTCTCGATCTGCTCAGATCCTTAAAGAGTGATCTTACTGCGCGGTATAAAGTCCGCAGCATCGGAGTGTTCGGTTCATTTGCCCGGAGCGAGGCACGGACTGACAGCGATGTGGACATCCTTGTCGATTTTAAAGAGGGTGCGGATCTCTTCGATCTCATCGATCTCTCCCAGTATCTTGAAGAAAAGATCGGGAGGCATGTGGATCTTGCTACCCCCCGGGCACTCCGTCCGGAGATCCGTGACGGAATTTACCGGGATGTTGTATACGCATGAGGGAATACCGGCTTCTGCTGCACGATATCCTGCAGGCAGCAGAAGATATCCGCGATTTTACGAGCGGGCGGTCCAAAAACAATCTTGCTGAGGATAACAAGACCCGTTCCGCGGTACTGTACAAATTCGCCGTTATGGGTGAGGCGACAAAACTTTTGCCGGATCATATCCGTGCACAGTATCCCGATATTCCCTGGCGCAGTATCGCGGGCCTGAGGGACAAGGTGATCCATGGATATATCGGTGTGGATTATTTAGCTCCTGTGGACGACAATCGATACAAAAATCCCTCATGTCATTGCGGGCAGTCATGGTATCCTGGATGAGACTGGCTGAAGATAATCCGGGCAGAATATCAGTACTCTTTTTATCTTTTTGATAATCTTCCGGAAAATTTCACGGGCCGACCGGGGTCCGGAGCTGGCGTGGGCCGGTGTGGTGGGGGGTGTCGGGTTCTGTTCAGGTAAAGTACGTGAAGGGGCTCATATTACCGGGATCACTCAATGGTGAATTAATGTGGGAGAGATTATCGGAGAAACTGGTCTTGATTATGGTAGTAATCGATATAAAATCCAATATAATCCCGCGCAGGTTTTCATTTACGCTTGAAAAAAATCTCTTCCGGCCAATCCCGGTTCATTCTATTTACGATTTGTCTGCCAAAAGTTGACACGTATTTTCGCAAGTCCGAACGTGTAGCTGATTCGGCCAGAAATCATATATATATCGACATTATAAATCGCACATTGTGGATAGCCGGTGGTTGTCCCAAAAGAAGAGGACGGGTCCACCAAGCGACGAACTTCGTTGGACCCGGTCCCGCCCGTAGGCATGAGATTGTTATCTTCTGATCCTATGAAGGTTTTCCCATGCCAGCGAGCGAAGCGCATGGAAAAATGCGAGGAGTTGAAGAAAAATGAACCTACCTAAAACATGGGTCATCCTGCTGGCACTGCTGCTTGCAGGGATGGCGATGGTACCGCTGGTGAGCGCTGATATTTCTCAAAGCAATGAGGAGATCAAAAAACTCATCGAATCAAATTTCATTCCTGTTGCAACAGCGCAGGAACATGCAACCTTAACGATGCTAAGTATGATTGATTCCGGGGCGTTGGACGAAAATTGGATTGGCGGAAAACTCAATCCGACATCCCAGACGATATATGACATTAACGGAGAGAAGTTATTCTATCTGTTTATTGTCGAGAGAAAAGGTGCCAGGGTCGGTGAGATATATGCGGCGGCGAGTAAGGTTCTTGGCGGATCAGTAATAACAATCGGCTCAATTGAAACTCCAGATAAATTTACAACACTTCGAATGGATACGCAGAAAAACATAACTGAAAAGTATCCCGGATACCAGGTATTTGCTGAAAAAAAGGTCTGCTTTGATTATCCGGTTATTGGATTGATGCTTACCTTGAAAAACACAAAAACCGGTGATATGAAAGATATTATTATCGATTCGAGAGATGGATCGGTAAAAAACTGGGAAACCCAGGTTTCATCGTACTACAATCAAATCTCGGTTGAAGATATGAAAAAACATGTAGCAATCTGGGAAAAGCAATCTGTAATTACTGAAGAACTTAAAACTATGGCGCTTGCGGAAGATCCAGAATTTCTCCAGCACTATTCCGAGATGGATCTTTCCCAGGTAAAACAGGTTATGACCAAAGTAAAAACTAGCAATTCAAACATTAAGGCTCTTCTCCTTCAGGACGGGCAAAAAGTCATCTCTGGTTTTACACACTGTACCCAATATACTGATGTATGGTGTGGGGTCGCCACAGCCCAAATTATCTCAACTAAATATATGAGTGACCCCTGGAGCCAGTATCATATTGCTGATATGATGAGGGCCTACTACGCCAACGGTACTCCAATGGGGACTACTCTAGACATGGAATTACGCTATTACAAACCTTTAGTAGCTGATGGAGGTCTGGGAAAAAACAACTCTTATCATATCTATCGACCAGACACCACATGGGAGACAGCTTACGATGAAATTGAAGCAGATCGCCCCTTAAAAATCGGGAGAGATGATCCATATTATCATGCGAGAGCATGTACCGGCTGGCAGGTGAATGGTGGCAATCCGTATCTGTTATTCTACGATCCGGCTCAGTATGGGTGGGTCTATTGGGATTATGTAGCACCGGGTTCGACGTATAATAATTTCATGTACGTCCGCTAAATGTTCAGAGATCAATTTAATAATATTTATTTTTATCAAAATGGAAAATACCGGTGAATTTACATGGGCAAATCAAATCGCTATATTCTGGTTCTCATTTTTTTTCAATTATTACTGACAATCGTCCCATCTGTTTATGGACAGGCTGATTCCGGAACTGTTTCCGGCCCCATCTGGTCAGAACAGATAGGAGATCGAAAGACCACGGTATCCTGTTCTGGCGATGGCCGGTACATGATTGCCGGATCCGATACCGGTGTCCTGAGAATGTACGACCGATGCGGGAACCTGCAATGGGAATACCGGCAACCCGGAAAAACAGTGCGTTCCCTCGCTATCTCTGATAATGGGGATTTCTCCGGGGCAGTATTTGTCAATGAAGATGGACTGTCATCATATGCCGATGGAGAAGCCCTTTTTTTCAACACGACCGGCAATCTCCTCTGGAAGTATTCCGAAGATCCGACAATCGAGCGAATCGCCCTTTCCGGCAATGGCAGCCGGATATATGCTACCGGGTTGCGCTCCATCTATTTGTTCTCACAGGATGGAACGAGGGTTATAAAAAATAGTACAGCAGGACGGTCATGGGCTCTGGATTCTGCCCGTGATGGTTCCTATGCGGTTGCCGGGTCAAAGATCTCCGGGAGCCGGTTGGATGCAATGAATAATGACGGGACCCTTACATGGAATTTTTCGTCCAGGATCGGGTTCGGAACTGTCGATATCACTCAGGATGGAGCATATATCGCGGCCGCCGGGTACTCTCATCTTTATCTGCTTGACCGGAACGGGACATTACTCTGGCAGTATACCGGAAGTTCGGATTTTACCAGTGTAGCTACCTCAACAAATGCGGAATACACGGTTGCAGGTTCCCAGTACTATGCCCTGTTTTTCAACCGTACCGGTTCCCTCATCTGGAAACATGAGTTCGAAGATTTTGTCAATGATGTCGGAATCTCAGATGATGGGAATCGTATCATGGCAGGATCATCACGAGGAGTATTTGTCTTTGACCCGGATGGAAAAATTCTCTGGCATTATGGAACGCCCCGGGGCGTTATTGATATCTCACCGGAACGTAATGGCGATTTTTTTGCCGCAGGAACCACCGATACGGTGTATGTCTTCAACCGCTGGGGAAACACGAGCTGCGATCATGAGGTTCCTGTGGCAACTGGTTCAAACCAGATCAATGCAATGGCCACGGATGCAGCCGGGAAGGGGCAGCAGGAGGCCCTGTTTTATTTCGAGGATGTATCAAGGACTGTTTCAACAGGGAATAATAATTCGGCATTTTTCGGTATTCCCTCAACCATAACCAGATTTGACGTTGTTGAAATTAATGAGAGTAGTGTGAGATCATTACATCAGCAGATTCTTGCAGGCAACAAAATTCCGGTCAGGATCAAAGGGGTTCCAAATCAGTTGTGGGTGGATAAAAACCCGCTGGATCCTGATCCTGAAGACGGGATACTCAGGTATTGCGGGAATCTTGAGAAAATTCCTGAACTGGGAAATAAAGAATATAACCTGAGGTTGTTATTTTACAACAATACCCTGACAGGACAGATATCTGAAAGAAATGGACCGCTTTTTCATATAAAATCGATAGTCGACCCCCTGTCCGGAACGCCGTTGTATTATATTTATTCAACAGCCGATGAAAAGTTACCGGGAGCACGCATGGATAACGATGCGATGATCTTTCTGCCCTCGGGCGAAACAAAAAACCGGGATGATTTATCCCCGGAAGAGTGTGCCTGGCTCATGAATCAGCAGCGCATAATGAAAAAGATCGAACTGGAGAGTCTGTCGGCTAACAAATCTGGTAAAACACCGGTAACGGAAACCCCGTTATCGCCGGGCATTGTTCTCCTTGCAGTGGGAATTGTTGCTGCCGGATTGCGTCTGAAGAAATCCGGATGAATTTTCATTGCGGGAAAAAATTTGAGTCAGACCCTGCAAAAAAAATTTTCAATCAGGGGTCGACTCCGGAGAACCCTGATGGTTTCGGTCGAAGACCTACAGTCTTCGAAGACTTTCAGTCTTCTCATGTCTCAAGTCTGATGACTTGTTCGATTCTCCTGCTTCGGGCCTCACCACGACCCTCATCATTCTCATCCTCTGGGTCTGATGAATCCGAGACCTTCATCAGGAGGTCGAGGAAGAGAAGGTCCGTAGGACCTTCGAATCTGTCGGATGTCGAAGAAACCTGATGGTTTCGGTCGAAGACCTACAGTCTTCTCCTGCTTCGGGTCTCACGACCCTCATCATTCTCCTCCTCTGGGTCTGATGACCCATCGGACGTCGGAGAAACCTGAATGTTTCTCCTTTTCCTCCTCGTCTGATGACAAGTCGGACGTCGGAGAAAAGGTGCATATCGTATCTCCCTTATATCTCATTGGCCTGCCTCCCTCCCGGACTATCACGTGGCCTGGAGACCTGCACCCCCGGTTCTCTCAATCCGGGCACGCAGCAGCCCCGGATCGTCCATATTCATCAATGCCCGACCGGCCTGTTTTTAGGGTTTTGGAGGGAAGTGTTCCGGAAAACCCCGGTGCGGCCCCCTTTTGGGGAAAATGGCGGATCTCCGCAGAGAAAAACCGGCCTGTATAGAACCTGTTTCCTTTGAGGACAGGGAGCTGCCGCGATGTTCTGGTCGCGGGAGGGTGGAAATGAAGAAACCCGGGTTTTGAAGATCCCTGTCGGGGCAGAGGTTTATCGGCAGATCTCTCCATCCCTTCGTTCCCCCGGCATTTCGGAGCAGTATATCCCGCAAATCCGCGTTTCTCCGACGGGAGATGGAGAATCGTGAACATCTGCCGGACCCCCTGTTATGCAAAAAACTCCAGGAGTTTTGTATCAAACAGGGGGGTGTCGGATCCCAATCCGGGCACGTATGGGGCTCCGTTTCGGAAGAATGGTGAATCGGAGCCCGGATAGGGCCCGGATTCGGGATGGTCCGGAACCGAAAAAAGGGGTTCCGTAGGGATGGTTTTTGAGGGGGTTTACGGCGTGAGTGGCGGGGATTACGGTGCCGGATTTTTCTGCGGCCGTGAAAAATTTTCCGGAGAATTTTGTATTTTGAAAAATTTTCGGTCGGGTCGTGCAGGTGGCGAGAAATTTTCTCTTGGGAGTTGCGGGTCCCGGAAAATTTTTGATGGCTAGGGGCTACGGAAAATTTTCCTGGGTCGACCCAGGGTCCGGTCCCGGGCAGAGGGGCCTTAACCTTGTACCTGCAAGGGGCAGCCAAGAGCCGGTGAGAGCGGGGCGTTTGGCACCAACCGGTGCAGAGGGAGGGGAGGAATGAGATCTGTTCAGGCCGAAGTGATATGGACGAAAGTTAACAATACGGTAAAAAATACACTATATTGATTTCACATTCTCCAGGAATTTGTTCACGTGGGCAGCTACGATTGTCCGGTTGTACCTGTTTTCTGAAAATGTTTCAACACCAAAAGAGCCCGCAGAAGTTCCATCGCGGAATTTTCGCTGTATCACTGCGAGTGAATTCCTTGCAAGATCTCTTTTTTCACGAGTAATCCCTTTCCGTGCGAAACCCTGGTTGAAGTAATGGGCTGCCGGTTCAGGCCCCCCGTTGTAGTGAGTCAGTGCAAAAATATCGTATGCATCCTTCAGGTTTTTCCGGCCCCCCAGTGCCTGGCCTTTCAAAATGAGCGATCCTGCTAAATCGAGAACCTTAAAGACCGTGCTGTCGACACCGTTCTCCGGTAATGTTGTCTCTATCTCTTTCTCAAAATTAAAATCAAAGGCGATGTCGGCACCTTCGAACATGAACGCTTCCAGGTCGGGCTGGACCCTGAAATGATAGCCAAGCTCGCATTTATCGCACAGGAAATCGATATGAATTGAATAATATTTTCCGTCAACCGGGGATTTTATTTTTCTTTCGAACCTGAAGTGGTTTTCCTCGACATAGCCGAGATCGGTGACGATCTTCCTGATACTCTCGTACCTGGGCAGGATTGTCGTCTTCAGGACAAGATCGATATCGACACTTCCGCAATGTTCAAAATAGTTTTCCGTAATAAAGTAAGGAGCCCATCCCCCGGACAACACCATATCGTTCCGGTACGTGTGCAGTGCGAGGCCAATCTCAAGCAATGCAGATTTTGATGTTTCCGTGATCTCGCGTGAATACATTATACCCGGTCCTGGGTTTTATTCCAGCGTTTTTCAATGTTCTTCCACAGTTCACCGGCCGCCTCCCTGCCCCGTGCAGGATAGTTGTAGAGATCGACATAGAGCTGGATGTCTGAGACTACCCTCACGCCGTCGATCTCCTGTGCACCATAAAAAATTCCGTCACTGGGAGCGATCGCGAATTTTACGTTCCCGTTCTCTTCAACGGGCATCAGGCCCAGATCGTGTGCCAGTTTCCCCGCATCTGATCCCTTCCGGATGTATATGTGCGTATTTGTCGGCCTGACAAAAGGCTCGACAAGCAGTGCCCCGGCAAGACCGGTCAGTGCATACTCCCCGGCCCCCCGGTATTTGAGCCGGCTTAAGAATTTCCCGATGTCCTGTTCACTGGTGTAGTATTCAACAAACGCGGTGTTTGCGACGAAGTGGGAAAATGTTGCCCAGCGTTTGAGCAAATCTTCCGGAGCCATGAGCTTCAGTTCCGACCGGGCAGAGGCACGGAGTGCGAGACGCTGGCTGATCAGCGTGTTTGATACCCGTGAGGTATATCCAAGTGCTGTGCCGGATTCTTTTGCCAGATCCCGAAGCATCCATGTTTTCGGATAGTTGACCAGCAGGACGCGTATGATGTCGGTGGCCTTTTTCGAGAACAGGTTTGCTACCAGGTCCGGGCCATGTTCACTATTCAACGGATGTTCTTTTTTTGTGAACATACTATCGTATTCGGTATGTTCACTATTTAATCATTGTTCACTTTTTGCGAACATAAGTAACGCATTCCTGCTGTCGTGAGGGGTTTTATTGATAGATCTCCGGGATCACCGGCGAGTACATGCCGTTTGGGACTAACCGGGGATAACAACGTGGAAGGGGAAATCCAGGAGATCCAAAACCGGCCCTCACCCTCCTCCACAAGATCTTTGATATAATTCCCTGAGCATATACTGCAATAGTATTCCGGGAAAATGGAAATGGCAAAACCAATTGAGACCGGGCTTGTGCTTGAAGGTGAAGATGCAACGGCATTCCGGCATTATTTAGAGCATCCGACATTTACCCGTGAAGGCCTGAACCTTATGCGTGAAGCAAAGCACGACGCTGAGCGTGCCGGGCTGGACTGAACTGTTATTGCCGGGCATGGGAGTTTCTGGAATTCCCTAATTCACAGCCACTCCGCCCGCGCAGGTTTTCATTTACGCCCGAAAAAAACTCTTCCGGTTAATCCCGGTTCATTCTATTTACGATTTGTCACCGAGTACCTTTCGTATTTTCGAATGTGTAGCTGAATTGGAAATAAACCATATATATATCGTTATAATAAATCGCTCATTGTGGACAGCCGGGGGTTGTTCCACGAAAAGAAGAGGACAGGTCCACCAAGCAACGAACTTCGTTGGACCCGGTCCCGCCCGTAGGCATGAGAATGTTATCTTCTGATCCTATGAAGTTTTCCCATGCCGGCGAGCGAAGCGTATGGAAAAAGAAATGAGGAGTTGAAGAAAAATGAACCTACACAAAACAATTGTCGTTCTGCTGGCACTGCTGCTGGCAGCGATGGCGATGGTGCCGATAGTAAGCGCTGAAGAGAAAATTGATTTGAACAAAATTGAGACACCGTCTTTTCAATTTGATGATTCTCAGAAAAATACAGTTATTACCGGGCCATTGAGTACCCAACTGATGAAAGATGTGTATACAATTCCTGAAGGCTCAATTATTTATCATTCAGATGACGGAATAACAAGGATCTTCGATTCGGATGGTAAACAAATTCTTATTGCATCAGATGAATCTGCGGAAAAAGTATCAACGCCAAACGGACTCCAGCCAGCAACTCATGTTCACGCGGTCCCTCAAGGGGCACGTATTCTTGATTCGCCCCTTGATGAAAGCAAGACATATATCCTGACTGAAGACGGAGACCTTATACTGACTGTCATTGATGATTCTTCCAGAAAAGAATCTTCAGTCGTTCGGGCATCAACAATTTCTGGCAGTAGGTGGCTTGCATGGGCTGATGCAACAGTCAGTCAGATCAGCTATTTACGTTCCCGATGGTATACTCCGACCCCTCCGTCAACCAGTGGAGGGACTCCGGGTTTTGCGCTGGCCATCTTCAACGGTCTTGAAAAAACTGCCACCATTATGCAACCCGTGTTACAGTGGAATTATGGGCTGAACAACCCGGTCTGGAAGATCTCTTCCTGGAGATACACAAGCCCGAGCAATTACTATTACAGCCCGATGTTAAGTGTGACCCAGGGAGATCAGATTGAAGGGACACTTCAGTACACAACGGTTGGCGGTGTAACGGGATGGCAGGTCACAACAAGTGATCTCACTGCGGGAACATCCACCTATTACTTCTCGAATGCAATTCCCTCGAACACCAACCTGGAAATCGTAAATGCACTGGAACAGGCCCAGGGACAGAATTCAAATCCGTATCATATGTGCGGGGACATTATATTCAATAATGTTAATATCCCGTCGGTAACTCTGAATTCCGGATCAATATCTGCATCGGGATGGAGCGGACTATTCAACGTCTGGTTCAACCCGAATCCGACACAGGTTACTCTGGACACTCCGTAGGAGTCAGAGCCGGATAAGGATAAGGTGGTCCGAAAGGATAACCTTTCATCCTTTTTATGTGAGAAAGAAATAGTATTCAGATATGGCAGAACAGGAAGGAACAATTTAAAATAAACATATCAAGGACGTTATTGCATGACATCATGGAAAAGACCCGGGATATTCATCCTCCTCGCACTTCTCCTCGTCATAGTTCCCGCAGAAGCGGCGATGGCGGGAAACAATACGACTGTGTCTTCCGGTTCATCAGATATCCGGGGGTCGCCGGTTCAGACACCGTACTGGATCACCGTTGACACCCTCCCGATTGGCACGCATTCCACCGGAGATTCTTTTATCGTCTCGGGAAAGACCAGTTTTCCCTCAGGATACGAGGTAGAGTTTGGGGCATATCAATCCCAGTATCTCCCGGGCAGTCCGGATCTTCTGCCACCCGTCTATTCCGGATCATCACTTGTTGCTGATGGATTAAACGGGGAAAACGAGTGGTCGTTTTTTGTCAACACAACACAGTTCAGAAAAACCCTGAAGAATGGTACAACCATACAATCCGCTGCCCTTGCAGGAGAGTACACCCTGTCCATCGGACCATCCGGTATGGTTATGTATCCATTCACCCTTGTTGAAAAAAATGTATCACCTGCGACAGTTCCCGTACCGGTTAGTTCCGATCACCTGGATAATCCTCCGATGTTTCCGCGAACAACATCGGCATCAATTCCGGTAACGATTCCCGTTACTGCATTGATCATCGGCATTTCCCTGCTTTTACGAAAGCAAGAATAATCTGATGATTTGCGATAATGATCCCCCCTTCCCGATCGGCTTCAGGTCAAAATTCACATCCGTAGCGATTTTGGCTGTGGGTTTTCTGCAAAAACTCTCAAGAACTGCCACCAGATCTATCTTGTGTTTCCCAAAGATTGTTGTGACGGGAAAATTTCCAAAGACATGATTTGCTACACCCTGTGTAGCGGATTGAGCTGGTCGCATGAGTGGCTCCTGATGCGGATGAGGACTCAACTCATGCGATAGAAAAAAAGGATGCCCCCATACTCTGATGGGGGCCGGATCCTGTCGTACCTGATCACCGTAGGAGGGGTGGAGTCCATTTTCTCCAATCCGGGTTCAGAATGACCGTGGATCAGTCATTTTGGTTGAAACCCGACCGGCCTGTTTCGGGGGTTTTGGAGGGAAGTGTTCCGGAAATCCCCTGTGCGGTGCCCTTTTGGGGAAAAGAGCCTGTATCCGCAGAGAAAAACCGGCCTGTATAGAACCTGTTTCCCCTGAAGACAGGGAGCTGCCGCGATGTTCTGGTCGCGGGAGGGTGGAGATGAAGAAACCCGGGTTTTGAAGATCCCTGTCAGGGCAGAGGTTTATCGGCCAGATCTCCCCATCCCTTCGCCCCCCCGGCATTTCGGAGCAGTATATCCCTCAAATCCGCATTTCTCCGACGGGAGATGGAGAATCGTGAACATCTGCCGGACCCCCTGTTATGCAAAAAACTCCAGGAGTTTTGTATCAAACAGGGGGTTGTCGGATCCCAATCCGGGCCCGTATGGGGCTCCGTTCCGGAAAAATTGTGAATCGGAGCCCGTAGCGTGGCCGGATTGGGGATGGTCCGGAACCGGAAAAAAGGGGTTCCGGGGGAGTGGTTTTCAAGGGGGTTTACGGTGTGAGTGGTGGGAATCCTGTTGCCCGGATTTTTCGTATGGGTCGGGAAATTTCTCGGAAAAAAAGTTTGGGAAAATTTTCCGGATAATTTTTCATTGTGGGAAAAATTTTTGAGCTGGGCCCTGCTTGAAAAAATTATGCATGGGCAGATGGATCGATTAAAATTTTGAGCAAGTCTGGTTGATCTGCTCGCGGTTTTTAAGTAAGGTGTGATGACAACGCCCCTTCGTCCCCGGAACTATTCCCCCGCCAGCACCCTCTCCACAATCCCCGCCACCGACCGGTACGCCGGAGACCCAGCAGGAGTTTCAAACAGGCACTTCCCCTGCAAAACCATCCGGGCCACATCAGGATCCGCAGCAATCCTCCCGATATACGGCAGGTCAAGAGCAGCAAGGGCCGCAGGGTCCGGATCGGCAGCAAACCCATACCCCCCGATGACATAGAACCGGTTGAACCGGATGCCGACCTCCTCAATCACCCGGTGCGCCCTACGCACGTGCGCAAACGATTTCGAAGACGGCCCCATGACATCGAAGATCGTATCGACATCGCTTGCGATCTTCCGGTTCAGGTGCTCGAGCCCGCCGGGCGAATCGATGAGAACGTAGCGGTACTGTTTTGTTATGGAAGCGAGGGCATTCTTCAGCGCTGCATCCGGCAGGCAGTAACAACCCTCCACCCACTTGGTGCCGACCGAGAAGAGGTCGAACCGGTCGCCTTCATAGAGCCCCTCTTCCCAGATGCGGTTCTCGATCCTCTTTGACGGGGGGATGCCGACCGTTGTCCCGCCCTGCTGGATGAACGTCTCGGACAGCAGCTCCGCGATCGTCTTCTTTCCCGCGGCTTCGAGATCTACCCCCGCCATCTCCGCAAGGTTCTGGTCCGGGTCCGCATCGACAAGCAGGATGGGGGTCCGGCCCGTGTCGATGAGGTACTTTGCCATCAGCGCAACGAAGGTAGTCTTGCCGGTGCCTCCTCGCCCCATGGTCACGAATGTCTTCATACGTCCATCTCCCTCCGGGAAAATAACCGGGGATCACCGGGCATGGGTATTCTCCAGGCTCTTTGCCAGTCCTTCAATTGCCTGCACGGCCCCGGACGCTGACGGATCGACCGCTTCACCAGTGACACCCGCATCGGCGACCTGCTGGTCGAAGGGCACGAGGCCGAGGACCGGGAGGTCGTGAGCTTCTGCAAACGCCCGGATCGCCTGCTCCTGCTGTGCGCCGGTCACCCGGTTGGCGACAAGGCCGATGGTCCTGATATCCGATCCTTTTGCGAGCCGGCAGATCGTTGCAGCGATCTCCAGGGATTTCCTGTTTGCATCGGTGACCGCGAGCAGGACATCCACGTGCCCGGCCGTGCCCCTGCCGAGATGTTCGATCCCGGCCTCCATGTCCAGGATGACAACCTCGTCCCGCTCGACAACAAGGTGGCGCATCAGCGCCTTGATCACCGAATGGGCCGGGCAGGCACACCCGGCCCCCATCGCCTTCACCGTCCCCATGACAAGCAGGTTCGCGCCTGACGGTGTCGGCACGCCGTACCTGCCGATGATGTCGTCGACCGTGAACGAGAGACGCATGACCCCGGAATAGTCCGTGCCGGTCTTCATCCGGATCAGTTCGCTGTTCTCCGCAACGGGAACGATGCGGGACGCCTCCTCATGAGAGAGCCCGAGGTTTGGCGCAAGGTTCGGCGATGAGTCCGCGTCAATGGCAATGACCGGGCGGCCGGCAGAGGAGAAGTACCCGGCAAGGCTCCCGGCAATGAACGTCTTACCGACTCCCCCTTTCCCGCAGACTGCGATCTTCATTCCGGTCCGTCCTTCCAATGCAGTACCGTTATCCTGACAGATAGAATAATGCTTTGCGGAATTTCGCGTACCTCCCCCCGCGTGCCCGGCCTGATCTGAACCCGGTAAACAGGGAAGGAGTTTTTAACTGTTTGGGGGCATACCGTACAATACTCACCGTTACCGGGAGCAGGGAGTGTTCGTGGAAGAATGAAACTGCCGGGTCCAGGGAAAAAGAGCGTGACGTGCCCGCGGTGCCATAAGGAGGTGCCCCCGGATACGCCGTTCTGCGAGTCCTGCGGAGCGCGAATCGCGCCGCCCCCGGCCTGCACCCTCTGCGGCACGCTTCTCGTGCCCGGTTCCCGGTTCTGCGCTTCCTGCGGGACGATGATTGGGAGCTCAAAGGACTCCCCGCCCCCGGATCTTCCTGATGTCCCCGGTGAGAATGCCGCGCCGGCAAAAAAACCGCGGGCGTCCCGGGCAAAAAAATCCAGACCTGCGGATGCTGAACCGGAAGAAAAACAGCCGGACCCGCTGATGATGGTACCGGACGTTGAACCGGAACCCGCGGAAGAACCCGGGGTCCCGGGCCGGGAATCGCTGCTGAAAAAGACCGTGCCGGTCACGCTTGCGTCGGTCACCATCCCCCCGCCCCGCGACAAGGGACGTTTCCCCCTCCCTGAAGGCATGGCGAAGAAAGGCGTGGCAGTTGCCGTTGTCATCGTCATCATCGCGATCGCCGCCCTCGTGCTCTCCGGTGCCATGCAGATCTACCCTGCATCATCACCGTCAGCGGGCACGGCCGTCACGGCCACGACCCCCCCGACACCGGGACCGGTTGTCGTGGAAACAACCGCCGTCCCTGGTGCAGTTTCAAAAGAAGTCCCGGTCACAACCGCGGAAGTGGTCTCGTTTGAACCCGGCCCGACCGACGTTCCCCCGGACAGTCTCCTTGTCTACTTCGAAGTGAAGCGCGACCCGATCTCGAAGATGGTATCCGTCCAGTACAAGGGCGGCAAGGGCCAGCGGGGTGTGCGGGAAGTGTTCGTCCGGCTCACCCGCTCGGATGGCGAGATACTCACCGGCACCTTCAGGCCGCTCCAGGTCGACAGCGGCATCGAACTCCAGGGGACCGAAAAACTGGACCGGGTGGAAGTGATCGCCCGCTACTACTCCGGGGAAGAATTCAAACTTGTCGACCAAGTATTCGAGTATAAAATACGGATCTGACGAGGATTTTGTTTAAAATTTCCTCTTCGCGATCGAGAGGATCTTCAGGTAATCCGCAGATGGGCACAGTTCCTTTCCCTCTGCCGCTGCTGCTGCGGAGTGTGCGGTACAGAAGGCCCCGGTCTCGAGATGGCGTGCACAGCTGGCGGTACCGGATTCCTGCCCTTTCGTTGGGGCCGTGCCGCTCAGGTTCTTACAGATATAAGAAAAATCTGCCATACATGCTCACGTCCTGTGTTGCCCCTGGGACCTGATAAAGGATTGTCAGGGGCTCCCTTTTAGGCCCCGGGCTCTGCGAGCGGTCCTGCGCAGCGCCCGGGTATTCCCGCGGCCGGAAAAAGAGAAGGCGATAAATGAAGGATAAACCAATAACTGATCGCGAAAAGCAGGATTGGAGAATCAGGAATGCTTGATATCAGGTTCGTACGGGCAAGCCCGGATGTGGTGAAGGCGGATCTCTTGAAACGCAATGATCCGGAAAAGATCGCGTGGGTCGATGAAGTCCTGAAAAAGGACGTCCGGTCCCGCGAACTGAAGGTGGAGACCGACCAGATCCGCCAGCGCCGCAACACCATTGCCCGCGACATCAATGCAGCAAAGAAAGCCGGCAAGGACGCACAACCCCTGATGGCAGAAGCCGCTGCACTCCCCCGGAGGATCAGGGAGTGCGACGCGGAACAGGAAGAGATACGGACTGCGGTCCGGTCCCTCCTGATGCGCCTCCCCAACATCCTGCACGAGAGCGTCCCGGTCGGCAAAGACGACACGGAAAACGTGGAGATCAAAAAGGTCGGGACGCCGAAGACCTTCTCCTTCGAAGTCAGGAACCACGGGCAGCTCGCAACCGAAAAAGGCTGGGCTGACTTCGAGCGGGCGGCAAAGTGCTCGGGCGCCGGTTTCTATTTCCTCAAGGGCAACCTCGTCCTCCTCGACATGGCGCTCCAGCGCTATGCGATCGACCTGCTTGCAGGGAAAGGGTTCACGCCGGTCATCCCGCCGTACATGATCAACCGGACCTCCTACGAAGGTGTCACGGACCTCGGGGATTTCGAGAAGGTGATGTACAAGATCGATGGCGACGATGCGTACCTGATCGCAACGAGCGAGCACCCGATAGGCGCCATGTACCAGGACGAGATCTTCGAGGAAAAAGACCTCCCGCTCCGTCTCGCCGGCATCTCCCCCTGCTTCCGCCGCGAGATCGGGGCGCACGGCCTTGACACCAAGGGCCTCTTCCGCGTCCACCAGTTCACCAAGGTCGAGCAGTTCGTGTTCTGCAAGCCGGAAGACTCGTGGCAGATCCACGAAGAGCTCCTCGCAAACGCTGAGGAGATCTTCTGTGGCCTTGACCTCCCCTACCATGTCGTGAACATCTGCACGGGCGACATCGGCACGGTCGCGGCCAAGAAATATGATATCGAGGTCTGGATGCCGCGCGAGGACGCGTACAAGGAGGTCGTCTCCTGCTCGAACTGCACCTCCTACCAGGCCGTCCGGCTCAACATCAGGGTGCGGGACAAGAGCGATTTCGAATCAAAGCAGCACGTGCATACGCTTAACTCCACCGCGATCGCCACCTCCCGGGTCATGCGTGCGATCCTGGAGAACAACCAGCAGGAAGACGGGTCGGTCACCATACCGACAGTGCTCCGCCCCTACATGAACGGGCGCGAATTTCTCTGATCCCGTGTAAAAAGAGTAAAATCCCCACAAACACTTATTTTATTCAGATGACGAAGATATATTCAGGAACGTGGTTGCATGGCATATCCTGATCTCTACAGTGACGAGACAGTCGTCCTCAATGCACAGAACATCAAAGTCAAGTCCGTCTCCTTTGACGCGGTGCTCACGACACGGCGCCTCATCTTAGTGGACAGCAAGAAACACCTGATCGCCCCCCAGGAAATCCTTCTCGCGACCCTGCGCGATATCGAAGTGGGAGAGAATGCCATCCGCGACCCGACCCTCACGCTCTCCATCATCACCAATACCGGTGCCACCCGGCAGATGATCCTCACGTTCTCCAAGACCAGCGGCGGCGACCGGAGGAGGGAGTGCGATGAGTGGGTGAAGGTCCTCCGCCATCAGATCGCGGCCGGGGTCCAGCACCCGATCATGCCGGATGTTCCGGAACATGAGGCATACCCGGCTGAACAGGAGCACTTCTCTGCGAGAGTGGAAGCCACAAACGTCCCGGTCGCCCCGACGCCGAAGAAGAAGATCGAGATCGCCCGCCCGGGCCCGATGAAGAAGATCGTTGAGCCTGCGCCGTACATGCCGGCACCGGTGGAGACAACCTCACTTCCGACCGGCTCGTTCTGCAACCGCTGTGGCAGCCGCGTGCCGCCCGGGTCGGCGTTCTGCAACAAGTGCGGGACACCGGTTGTTACCGAAGCCGAACTCGATGCACGCCTTGCCGGGGCGGCTGAACCTCAATCGCCCGTTGCCCCGCAGGTTCAGATGCATGTCCCGGCGTACGTTGCCGGGAACGAGAAGAAAGAGCGCCCCATCGAGGACGTGATCCATTCCATCGAACCGCTCATCGAGGACTCGGTCCCGCGTAACCAGCCCTACCCCCTGGTACCAAAGCAGCAGTACCAGCCGGCTGTACACGCGGAAGAGCCGGGCGCAGCACCGGGACAGGACGCCCCGGCCCCGGATACTGCCGAGCTGGCAATGCCCGAAGTAAAATGGCCCGTGCTCGGATCTGCCGCAATTCCTCCGGATGCACCGGGTGCCGCAGCGGAATCCCCGCAGGCACCGCCACCGGTACCGCAAGCAGCACCTCGGAGCAAAAAACCGATCCTTATCGGTGTGATTGCGATTGTCATCATCGCCATCATCGCCGCGGTCTTCATCTTTGCAAACCCGCTTGGCGGGGGGACAGCAGCTCCCGAGGTAACGCCGGCTCCCGTGGTGACAACGGTTACAACCACCGTCCCGGCAACCACGAAAGTCACGGTCGTAAAGACCACCGCAGTCCCTGAATCAACAACCGCCGCCACGTCCGGTTCGCAGATGGCCGTTCCCGCGTCAGGTGTCTGGGTGCATATCCTCTATGTGAATGAGTTCAAAGGAACGGCGGGCACGGCCGGCAACCAGGCAGAAATTTATGGTGCCGGAGAAAAATTCTACCAGATCCCGACCAGCGAGGGCGTTGTCGTGGTATCGATCCAGAAACTGGACGGCTCGTCCGAGAAGCTGACGGTCGAAGTGTACAAGGACGGCGAGATGATATCCTCGAAATCATCGACGGTTCCCAAAGGATTCGTGGAGGTCATGACCGACCTGAAACCGTCGCCGACCCCGACCCCGACGCCAACGCATACAAAAATCCCGGTGCCGGTGAAGACGACCGCGGCCACGAACTCCTCTGCATCCAATACGACCGCGAATGAAACCGCGACGGAATAATTATCTTTTTTAGAAATTTTTTGTAAAGGAATGCGTGAGTGAAACGGATCTCTGGAAAATTGGAACCGATCCAAGACCGGAAAATCTCCTGATGGATTCGCCCCGGTAAAAATTTCATTGCGTGCTGTCTGAAAATTAAGTCAGGAAATCAAACCATCAAAAGAAGTGCTGCTATAGAGCTACTTTTTGGCTGGTTAGAATCCGCTTCATTCCAGCTTTTTTTCATAAAATCCTCCCCAAATTGGGATGATCTCTCTTTACGCGCGATATCCTGATAAGACTTTTGAAAGGGCGGAAATTTCTGGATATTTTGAAGCCGGGTTACCGGTGATAAATGATCGTATTTCGTTGTATCTTACGAAAATTTTCTGAACATTGTTTGAATACTATGCGATCTCTCTTTTTTTTTACGACAACTATTAAACTGGGATCCGAGTCGTCAACAAAATTACCTATAGATAGACTAAATTAACAAAATTCAGACTCATTTTTTTCATTACATTTTTCCGACGTGAGAAATATGGAGAAATACGGATTATATCTACCATGAAAAAAAGGTCTAAAATACTGCAAGATCGTGTAATATAATGATGGTGAGTAATATCTATCTGCACTCATGAATGAATTTTCTAGATACACTTGGAAAGCCACTAAAAACCAGAATAAATGTGATAGGCCATTTTTGTAAGATAAGTTAGGAAAGTATATCTTTTTGGTAATTTTTTTTTCATATGGGTTTTCTCAATTCAATTAAAGAAATACTTGTAAAAACAGGGGAGAGTATGGGATAGTGTCTTCTATATTCTTTTTGAATATTCAAACGATTCGTGTTAAATTGAACAAAAAATAAGGACCGCATGATTTTCGATATATTTATTTACATTGGTATGAGATAACAAAATATGCCACAAGCACTTCAAAAAACGGGTCTGCCAGATGATTTAGTAAAGCAACTATCCGCAAATGAATCAGTATATTTTTTCTCCCCAGTTGTGTTTAAAGGTGGATGCCTCGGTCTTGGTGGTGGTGGGAATTTTTGGGCTGCAATGACTGATCAAAGATTCTTATACCATGCAAAAGTTCAAGAGGGAACATCTTATGTCGAACGGGAGGGTGCTCTACAACTTAAAAATATTTCCCAGGTTGAGATTGTTGAAGTGAAACCTGAAGGTTGTCTCTCTCAAAAATTTTGGCAATTAAGAGTAAATGCACAAGGAGCCGTAGTTGCGCTACCATTCCCCAGTAAGGAAAAGGGAATTGAACTTCGAACACTTCACCACGATCTTTCCAGCAAATAAGCAAAAAACTATTCTTTTTTTTTAATGCCTAGTAAAATGGAAACCACTCCAAATACCTCTAATCATAAAATTCCTTGGTTGAATCGACTTTTTATTTTATTTATCAAAGGTTATCAGTTTGCGACAAAAAAAAGTAAACATAAATGCTTACATTATCCAACCTGTTCGAATTATGGAATACTGGCCCTCGAAAAATATCCATTTTGTAAAGCTATTACTATGATTATTAATCGATTAATTGATTGCAATCCTTATTCAGATCGCGATTATTTTGACTATCCATAAAATTTTAAATAAGTTAGCAGATAACAAGAGTCGAGAACCCGAAAATATCTCATCATATTGAAACAAAAATCCCCTTTTTGATGAAGATCTACTTTGCCATTTTTCCAGATGACTCTTTAAAAATTCCAGATTATTGTCAACAATGTAGAATAAAATCACACGAATTTTTATTAATTGAGATTCAATTGGGTAACGTACACGACGTGCTGTAAAAGTAAAGATGCCCTGTATCCAACAGTGAATTGGAAACAAAGAGGAACAGGGCAATGAATCTAAGAGACATTGTACTAAATTACCTTACCGATAACGAGAAGGGCATGCAGCAACTCATCACGTGGTTCCTGAACGATGTGATGAACGAGGAAGTGGCTCAACAGGCCGGAGTACCCCGTTATGCAAGATCCAGTGCGAGGTGAGCGCACCGGAACGAGTGCCGGCAACGGTCACTGAAGACGAGATTCGGAGAACTCAGTCTTCTGAAACTGCAGTTACGGGAGATCCCGTTTGAGAAGAAAGTCTTTGATCGGTACTCCCGGACTGAGGAAGCCCTGGTGAATGCAATCACCGAATCCAATCTTCAGGGCGTATCGACACGAAATATCCGAGAAAGTTTTCTCATGTCTGGGAGTCAACCAACTGTCAGCCACGTATGTATCGAAGGTTGTTCAGCAACTCGATGAAAAAGTCCATGATTTTTTAGAGAAACCGATTGACACCTACATTCCATTCTTGTTCGTAGATGCTTCATATTTCAAGGTGAGAGACGGAATCCATTATGTCAGCAAAGCTCTTTTTGTTGTAGCCGGTGTGAGACTAGAGGGATACCGAGAGATCTTTATCTTCAGCGTTGCCGATGCAGAACATGAACTAATCTGGGGAGGGATCTTCTCCGACCTTAAGGAAAGAGGACTCGACAAAGTTGACTCATCATTTCTGATGGTCACAACGGTATCCAGACTGCTGCAGAAACGATGTTCCCGGGCTCTTCATGGCAAATGTGTCATGTCTACTTCATTCGTGCAGTCCTTAGAAAAGTCCCTAGGGAATATCACAAGGAAATTGCCGACACTTTGAAGGAATGTCTGAGTGATCCCCATCGGTTGCAGGAGTTTGTTGTTCAGCTCGATGGACGTGGGCTCTCTCGAGAAGCTGACACACATCACCGGTTCAACCATGGGTTGATGAATTACCGATCCTTTCCTCCGGAGTTCTGGAAGAAGCTCAATACTACCAATCTCCAGGAACGAGTCAATAAGAAATCAAACGACGGAGCAGAAAGATCGCGGCCTTCCCAAATGATGCTTCGTTACTCAGGCTTGCCGGTTCGATCCTCATTGATATCAACGAGGAATGGATAACTTGTAACCGGTATTTATCCGTGAAGAGCGAGATGATCTCTTCGGATACGGTGGCTGCTGAATTTACAGCAATATAGATACGTGACCATTTTGAATCCGTGATAATTCAAAAAACACAGTATCTGCTACAAAAAATGGAAATTTACCCAAGATTTTTTTATTCACAGACACAGTATTCGCCATAGAGATCGTTCTCTATCTTTGGTGCTCCGTTTTCCTCTTTGCATCTTCCCGATTGGCAGTAATATTTCTGATAATACGGAATCATCCGGGTTCCTGCGGGCGCTTTGATTTTCGCAGGGATCGACTCGTCAGTCATAAAAATTTCATCCCCCTTATTTCCCAGGGGATAAGGCCCAAACGAATGTACCCACTGACGGGGTGATCCTAAAACAGAGTATTTTGTGCTATCCCATGCAAGCTGCCATTCATCCCTGCATCGAGTATTATCCCCCTTATCCAGTTCTATGCAACTCCACCCCTCACAGTTGGTGGCAAGACAGCACCGATCATGGAGGATGCTTCCAACCGAGACCCGCCCTTCAACTTTACAAGTACTCTCATCCTTCCTGAACGGAACCAGTCCAATACCAAGTAATTGGCTCTGAATAATTCCATCACATTGCGACCCTATGCCGCCAAAACATCGTTCAATACCGGTTTTTTTTGAAAAGTCACAGCCGATGTTAATATAGTCTGTTTTTATCATCTCATCGGACCCTCCCCTTCCCGTTACCTTGAGTTTAATGTCATATGATCCCGCTCTTTCAAAAGTATATTCAGAATTTTTATTGGGGGTAAATTGAGTCCACTGATAGTGTTCGGAATTTAATATATCCAAAGAACTTTCCAGATTAAGTTTATACTGCCATTCATGTGTGGTGATGTCTTTCCCGGAAGATTTATCAATGAACTTCACCTGCATCGGTGCGGGCCCACCCAATGTCGGTTCTGCTTCAAAGTTAGCAACAGGGGGCTGGGTGCACCCACTGGTGAGAACCAAGAGGGATAACATCGCGGTAAGGACAAAAGAAGACAGGTGTCGTACGAGTCCGGATCCTGCAATTTCCATGATGATCTTTTTCCATGCAGTAAATAAAAGAATTGGGTAATGTGTCTGAGTTTTTTCCTAATAAATCAAAGAATGTTTTCTCGATGCAGGATTAAGAAAAAATGGTATGGTGAAAATCCTGATGGCATTTAAGTGTAGAGTGCCACAATTAATGTTCGTTTTGTTGACAGAGTTTATGTCCGCTCAATATACATTTTCTGTTTTTGTTGAAATTGGTTTTATTGTTGTAGACTAATGCCGGAGTCATCCATCCCAGAATCTCCTGCATTCGCCAGTTGTTGTAGAGTTGGTCGAAGTTCCAGAGTTCTCTTCTGAAATGACTCACTGAACGAAATTCCTTGAGGACAATGAGTTCCCGGTAGAGTGTTTTGTGATATCGTTCAATCTTGCCGCGGCCGCGAGGATGATACGGTTTGCCGAAGATGAGTTTAATGCCGTGTTTTTTGGCTAAAGCTTTGAACAACTTTGAGACAAACTGTTTTGCGTTATCGAGATAAATTTCCCGAGGAATCCGGCCTTTTCGGAGTGCCCATTGCAGGACATTAACTGCTGAAACAGCATCTTTGTGAAGATAGACTTTGCTTGTCACGCGATAGCGGGAACAATCGTCAGTGAACCCGGTAACATAGACATTTCCGACACCCCGGATTCGGAACTGGAACGTATCTCCCTGCCACATGCTGTCAACATGTTTACACTGAAATCGTTTACCCGCGGGTTGTGGTTTGGGTTTGATCCGAATAAGAAGCCCATGTTTCTTGAGGATTCGATGGACGGTTCACCAGGATTACGAGAGATCGGAATGATACTTGATTCGTCGGGCTCCCTATGCAGGATATTTCCCTTTGAGCCGGATTATCCGTTGTTCCAATGATGCCGGTATTGCCCGAAAAGACCGGTTCCTTGGGTCCGGCCATCTTCGGTTTCAACTCGTCCACGGGATCGTTTCGATGGTTCTGCGCCCATCGTCTCACGGTTCTTTCGGAGATATTTTACATCTCTCCAATCTCTTTGGCACTTCGTATCCCTTCCTCATAGAATACGACTGCTTTTGTCCTGATCTCCATTGTCGCTTTCACTCGCAAGCACCTGTACGGTGCTCTTGAAAGCGGACATAAATTATGTCACTGTTTTAGGATAGAAACTCTGGCACGCCACAAGTAAAAGAGGGATTCTTATTCAGCGTCAGATGGACCTTTATTTCCGAATAATGGTAACTTCAGGATACCGGCAAACGATCCCCTTTTCCCATTCGGTATAAAATCTCTCATTAACATCAACTTCAAAAAGGACAATTATCAGGCTTTTCCAATAAATTGTGTAGCGATTACACTTATCTGCAATTGTTTTCAGATCTTGTGATTTCGTGGGCCCTTTAACTTCAATTGCGATATCCGAGTCAATTACAATATCAGGACGGGATGATCCGGTCTGATGCTCCACTTTCGCCTGTTGGAAATGTGCCCTTAACCATCCCTGAAGTTCAGTATGATATCCCTGTTCAGAATGATAATTTCTGGATGGTTCAAATTTTTCAATCGCATCGATAACCTCGCGTAACATTTTATCCTGGGTTTTTGTCGATTCAGTTTTTTTCTTTTTGGAATTCCATTTTTTTTCCAGATTACGCTCAAGTTCTTTTTCCTCTGAAATAATATCTGAAATGGCAATTTTATTTGCTATTGCAAAATCCTTCACTTCACTCGATTTAATATGAAAATCGGCATATTCAATAAAATCAGAATCACTCAGTCTCCGCTGTGTTTTACGACTGGTGAAGGGATCGATATTGAATTCTCGGGGACCACCTCCGTACCTGTTACATAACGATCGTAACTGCCCGGTTGAAAAACGATGCAAAATTCTTCCCTTGATTTTTATTCGCAGGTTCCTGCGTTCTTGAGATTCTGCAATATTCTCCCCGGTTTGCACAATAATATCTTTAATAGAATTGAGAAAACCCATAGAGGGAAATTTTTTTCCGATACGAAATACCTTCCTATTTTACACTCAAACAATAAGACAGACCACGGGTAATTGGATTCCCCGCAATCGGCCAGGAACTTTTTTCATTCAGAATCGTCCAGAAAAAATTCACCGATTCGATGTTAATATAAACCAATCACAGATCATAGGAAAAAGGGGGACAAATCTATTATTTTTTTATGAGTTTCTTGAACCGTCCGAATAAAGTATTTTCTCGACGTTCCTGAATAGCATCAGAGATTAATTTTACGTATTCTTTTAATTCATCATTTTTTTCTCCTACCGGGAGTACTTCCTTGAATAGTATGTCTCGCTTACTATCGGAGAAACCGTATGCAATGTCAATGATATACTGCCCAAAGACAGAATGAATTTCTTTTTTACTGTCAGCACAATATTGGATAAACGAGGATATTGGTTGATTGTCGGGGCCATGTGTAACGACATGATCCAACTCTCCAAGGAATTTTTTTTCAAAAGCAGCATCATCCTGGATGAAGTCACCGATAATTCGGAAAAGATTCGAGTAGTTCTCTTTACTGCGCATGTACCATACAAGATTTGGCAAAACCCAGTCGAGAAAATCCATTTTGTCTTCCCTGGGGATACCCCTGATCTCGGGCACAGATAATAAATCCAATCGCTCTTTGATTTTTTGTGCTAATTCCCCTGACTCCCTCTCCTTCTCAATTACCCTCCCGACATTAATCAAGTAAAACTTTGGGGAGACATCACTCCGATTAAGATCATTATTCCCATTATGAAGTGTGTTGAAGAATGATATGGAGTCTTTATCCGGTTTACAGAGGGGTAACATCGAACAGATATGTAAAACTAAATCTCGTTGGATATTGGCGTCTGCGATTGTCGTTTTTATTACATCAACTGTTTCTTTAAACTCATGAGTTTTTTCAGATTGCTTATATGTTGAATTGATTGAATCTATCCTTCCTGAAAAAATTTTGCCTGAATATTGGCGGGAGTACTCAATATTCCCGTGAACATACCGGTTAACATGGTGTAAAAAAACCTCCTTTTTCTTCAAAGATCTATCATATTGGTATTGATATAAAAGATAAATCAGATCGGTTTGCTGATGTGAAACGAAATAATCATACGCCCGATTGTAGCCAACATTATCTGCATTTTGCATAATGTCGGTATACATTCTCCAGGTGTGCAGTTTTAATTCATTGTTGTCGGAGAAGTACGACATAACCTGGCTGATAAACGACAGAAGAATCGGTTGGTTTTTCACCGCAGTTATTGTCATTTTCATACAATGAGATGCAGGATCTGATGACAATAGACCCAAATTCTTATAGATTCGATCTATTAATCGGAAACATACATCGGAATTTTTCAGGGTATCCAAACTTGAAGACTTTCCATTAATATCAACGAGGACCCAGCTCAGGAAAAAGGCATTACAATATTCACTTTTTTCACCAGCAAGGCGGGAAACCAATTCATCCATTCGCTCATATGAATGGAGATAGGAGTCAAGGTTTCCGTTCTGTGTTTTATCAAAGGTGAGAATATCATGATAGAATGACCACACTTTATCATAACTCTCATCGGTTCTAAGTGTACCCAGCGTCGAGAGTAGGGTACTTGTGAAAAATGCATATGCCTGGCCACAAAATGCAATACGATCCTCACTTCCAATTGCGGTCCGAATTAGTACTTTACATAATTCTTGTTTTGAGGCTAGATCGTCTTCCTGAAGGATACTGTTGGATGAAGATGACAATCCCCTAAACAGACCGGCTTTTGTCTTTGCCGTACCATATTTTGAATCAAAATTAACTGCACCAATTATTTTATCCTTTTTCATCTCACGTGCATTTAAATTCACTATTGCATAGAGTGAAACAGCATCATACAATTCTTTATCAGCGTTCGTATACGTGTAATCGGATAAAAAAATATGAAAATGTTCAAGGTTCGTATACGATATCGTAAGCGACAGCCCTAGTAATTTGTATAAGTCTTCATCGGTTGGTAATTCCGGCCATACCCGGTTAACACAATCAAAAATATTGAAATAACGGTTATTATCAACCGAGTCCACGACAAATGATGTTCCAGTTGGAAGTACACCGTTTATGAGGAAATCCGTATTTACCGGGGAATATACGTAAGTACAAAATGAGACCGTGTCAAGATTATGGACAGGAAATGCATACTGTATCGCTGCGATCCATTTTGCAATATTTACTCCCTCATCAAGGATCAGAATCTTCTTCTTCGAGGTATTTTCCGGATTATTGTATTCAAGAATGGCAGCGATCATCGCAAGATAGATCTCTTCACGATCATCACTGATAAATTCTAAAATTGAATTTATATCAAGAATTTCACCGGATTGGATAGTATTTATTTCAGGTAAAAAGTCGGGTTTTTTTGACTGGTTGACCTCCTCGAAATCTAACCTGTCCCGAAATGTTGGACTTAAATAGAGAGAGCAGGGGTATTGGTTGAGTAAAGGTTTATCAATGACGAGAAAATGGCTCATGAAATTTCCGCTTCTTCCGGATTCACCCATATAGTCATGACCAAGATAGGTAGAGAGACCGATACAATATTTTCCCGAGGATAATTTCGTGAACAGGAATGCCGGAGGGAAAAGAGTTTTGATCTCCTGTGGTGTCGGATTGTTTGGCCGGTCAATAGGTGCACGATAACTGGATAAAAGACGTTCAAGTTCCCCCATATCAGTCAAATCGAGTTTCGCTGAATATGACAGAACCTGAAAACCGGCATTCCTGTCATGGATACCAGTTTTGCATGAAGTGTAAATTATTTGGTTTATCATACGGATTCCTTTTATACTCATGTGAGGATTGTGTTCATTTTTTATTTCTCGGGATAATGTTATGGAACGATAACAGCCATAATAATGGGTCTTCAATGCGATGTGGTCGTATGACATCAATACTCTGACCTTTTGGAGTCTTCCCCAACGCTGATAATCCAAAATACGCGTATTTTTTATAATTTAAAGAGAGTTGTTGCGGGAAATCCCATCCTCCCCAATCACTCAGCATTGATTCAATTTCCGCATGGATATTATCAGAGTTAGTCTGATCGAATGCATGTAACGACCGATGAGGACTATCCTCAAGAACAATGCACCCCGGGGGTAACAAAGGTCCAAGTGTGTCAATTTTTGTAAAGGTTGCAGCGATAGGGATGGGTATCTTTTCTGAATCATTAAGGTTATTGGCATCCCGGATTAAATTCGATACTCGCCGGAGGATGTCCGAAGGATCTGCCAGATCCTTGATATCGGTCCCCGAAGACGAATTCACAACAGCCGGATCAATTCTGTCCCGGACCGTCTGGATTTGCATCGGGTCCAGGAGAAAAATAATCCCTGATGATTGACCGATATACTTGTTAACCGTAGACATCGTATCCTCATCGCTAAGATCCTCCCCGGCTGTGTCAAAAAAAGTGATATAAATAATTGTATTACTCCGTTTAAACAGTGATTTGTCACTAATCGTTAGTGAGTAAATGAGGGGTCGTTGAGCGGTACTGCCAGAAACGGTTGAATTCAGGAGACGGTGAGATGCAAACAGCGGGGTGTAAAAGTCATTTTTATATCGCTTTTCATGATCAGTATTGATCGGAGAAAAGGATGCATTGAATGAACTTGAAACATATCTCCTCATCTGATCGATCAGTATTGCAATAAAATGTGATTTTCCGGTATTTTTTGCACCAATAACTGATATGATAATTCCTTTGTGCTGATCGATCTCCCGAGGTAATTCGTTATGGCATTGAGGACAGATCCTTTTATAGGTTTTCTCATGACATCCCGGACAAACTGCATCTGTCGGCATACTGAAGAATCCTTTCGATGAAGGCGTGATAACCTTGCCCAGCAATCGGGCAGAATTCTCATTGCCGGTTTCATATAACGCAATTTTTTTGTCCTGTTCTGCGGGACATTTAATATTTCCACAACGGAAAAGGACATCTGTTATCGAGTTTTTCGAAAAACAATATGGACATATATACGTCGCCATTTGGTTACTCTCCTTAAGGTCAACTAATACGGTGTTTCTCCGGATTTTTGGCAATCAGGGAAAATTCGTCATAATCCTCATTCCTTTTAAAGAAAATTTTCAGTCTCATGTCCCGGATTCCATCTTCAAAGGTGAAATCATAGGTATTGTTTTTTCCGGATAATTTTCCTGCCGGGATCGTTCCAAGAATTGTACCTTGCTCCTTTTGTAGGGGAGTTACACGATCTCTCCCGACTAACACCATTGTGGGCAATTCCCAGGTGGGCTGATCGCATTCTGCTGTAATTGAACACGAATATTTTTTTGAAAAAAATCCTTTGGAAAGCGCGATATCATATTTTACGAGGGCTTTTTTTGACCCTTTCAGGGTATAATTAACTGCATCAGAACAGACTTCTTCATTATTCTGAATATACACTGAAAAAATACTGATATAGAATCTCTTGCCTTCGACATATCTGAATGTAATTGCATTTTCTTTGGCATATTGCTCTTTTGTGATAGGGATCTTAACAGCTGCCGGATCATTGACATCCACGGGGTACGTATCATTGCGATACAAACAACAGACTTTAGATATTTTTTCAGGCCATTCAAATTCAAGTAAAATCCGGTTATTATAGATTTTTCCAGTAAGATTCCTGACACATCCCACTTTTGATATACGCAGAGTGGCTCCAAGAACCGAACTGTTCGGTGTCGTGATTACCGGGACGATATAATTGATGAAATCAACCAGTCTGAACCTGGCGGATGTGGAGGTATGAGACTGGAAAGGGATGGGTTTGTACTGTCGAGTGAGTTCTTCATCCGAAATGACGGACCCATCTCGGGATTCAGCGGTCTTTGATAAATAGAGACTGATCTCTCCACGGGAAACAGGAGTCCAGGTTGCTTCATAGGTATCATCATCGATTTTTGTAATGCTTTTTATTTCAACCGGATCAGGAGGTTGCGATGGTGTGGCAGAGAAGCGGAATCCCGGCGACCAGACCTCGGTTTTCCCGTCCGAATACTTTACACAGACAATATAGCCATAGGTAACATCATTCTGAACGGATGTGTCAGAGAAACTACTCTTTGAGATGCAGCCAACGGGGGTCCCGTCCCCGGCCTTAGCAGGCTGGCCATCCTGCTTTTTCCAGATGCCAATACTTTGGGAATTATTTGGGACCTTCCAGGTTACCGTGATTTTTCTGTTTTCAGGGCTTATGCTTACACTGGAAATATCGGTAAAATTTATTATGCCGTTATTTGTCGATACAGGGGATGAGTATATCCCCGCTCTGAATGAAAAAACGGAATAAAAATAACGAATTCCCGGCTCAACTTTTTTGTCAAGAAAATGACATGAGCGTTCGTCCTGAATTAAATCCCCATCAATTGGGGAGAGTGGCAAGCTGTCCCGTTTACGGACAATCCGGTAGATAATATTTCCTGCTGCTATACTCGCATTCCAGGAAAGGGTATTCATGCATCCACGAGTATCTGCAGAACATGATAACTGTGAAGGCGCAGCAACGGGATATTGTTTGAGAAGGGGGGTGATTTCCGGATGATCTTTGCACTCTTTAAAAGCCCTGGAGCAACAATCAATAATTGTTCCCTCGTCATTTAGACTGCGGGCCTTTTTTATCCACTTTTCAGCTGTGGTTATATGTTCATTAATTTCATTCTCAATTCCTGGATCGGAATATCCGGATACCGTTTGTTTGATTCTTTTCAGTTCAGCTTGTGCGCTATAGTATTGCTTTTCCTGAATCATCCCTTTAAGATTCTTAATGTTATCTTCACACCTTTTTCTCAGGTTGGTAAGGTTTCCAGTGATGGTTTTTATCCGTTCATTCCCCGGCCAATATTCATTGGCTTTTGTTAAATTCCGCTCAGCATTATCAAAATCCATCTGCTCCAGTGCTCTATTGGCAGCATCACACAACCCGCCTACGAGTCGCATCTTGGAAATTTCAAAGGAACAGTTTTTACAATTATTATTACTGTGATCATTGACAGTCCCGCATTTTGGGCACTGTATCACAAGCGGATTCCCACATTTTGTACATTTGACCGCTGTTTGATCCTGAACATATGCAACACCACAAAAAAAACACTGATGAATTTTTTGAATACTGTCATCGGTGGGAAGGGCAAACACGTATTTTTTCTTTTTACAATAGTCAACAAATACTCGTTTAGCCTCTTCGCTGGAATTGGACACCTCAGATATTTTTTTAATAATACTGAGAACGGTTTTCCCATTCGTAAGATTGGTATCACTGATTTTTCCAAGGTCATCTATCTGGGCATAGATCCCTTTCAGTTTCTGGCCTTCCAGATAATTATCATATTTTTTCTTTTCAGTTTCATTGCAAAACAGGACCCCGCATTGGGCGCATAAGTTCTTGATTATGATATTTTCATCGGATGCGGTTCCCGAACGCTGGTATTCCTGAGTCTTTGCTTCCGCATTTTTTCTTAATTCATCAGCTGGTGCTCCCGCCAGTTCGGGTTTTTTTGTGATGAGCGCGATGAATTCATATAACGTATTGATCGGCGGTTCTGTGCTATGGAACTGGTTGTAATTTTTCAGATTATCCTCTACCTGACGGATAATGACCGGATCGGGTTCCTGTTTCTGATCACAACTTGTCGATCCCTGATTCGCAATAATCTTAACAGTGATTCGTTTTTCAATGGTTTTTCTGGCAAATCCAAATTTTTTTGATAGTCCATCAATCTCCTTTTGCTCAATATGTCCCTTAACTGAAAGGTGTGCCAGAAGTGAGTCCAGTTCAGCGAATTCGATCTTGTTTACTTCGTTGAGATGATTCAAACGGGAATTGGCATCGAGCATTACTTGCTTGATTTCATCGAGCTTGCTGACGAGCAGAGAATATTTCTGGGGATTCGGACTACTCAAGGTCAGCTGGTTCCATTCTGCCCGTTTCTTTTCGATTGCAGAAGTGATTACTGCCGTATTTGTTTCAGGTGGATCGAAGGATAATCCAAGCAATTTGAAGTAATTTTCTTTCATTTTCACACCAGTGGGCAGTTTAATTCCGACAGCAAGTTATTCAATTCAGCAAATGGATATTGGTACCAGGTTCATGCTCTGTGATTGCCTGTGCAATCTTTGATAACGATGATGAAAGATCATTAAGACTGGTGAATAATGCACTTTCATCAGTCGATGATATCTTTCTGAGAAACCCTTTATCCGCACTTCCAAAACCAATAGCGATTACCTGAATTCCTGCCATGTGACAGGACTTTGCCTGTACAACAGCATGCCCCTGATCCTGCCATACACCATCTGTCAAGACAATGACGAAGACAGGGTGTTCATTCGGGGATTTCAGCATCAGCAGGTTTTTCATCGCGGATCGCGTCTGCATCCCAAGGCATTCTGTAAACGGCTCCGCATAATTACCATATCCTACCATAGACATTTTCCATGAATCGATGCCACGGGTTATTGCCTTAATATCACGGCTCGGCTCCAGGATAACCCGGACAGAGTCGGCAAACACAATTAATCCGATATTGGTACAGGAAAGATCCATCTCCTTTACAAAATTATGTGCTGCTTTTTTTGCTTCGGCCAGAGGTTGACCGACCATGCTTCCGGAGAGGTCAATAGCAAAAAAGATCGTAGTCATCTCACTTTTTCTCTGTGCAAGCGCCAATTCATTCGGGGACTGGTTAACCCATGACATGTCACCGGGAATTTCTTCGATCCGAAGTGCAAGGGGCTTTCCATTCTCACGTTGGACTGCAGATACTTCGACTGTTCCATTCTGGGTATAATAGTAGGAGATATCCAGTACAGACTTTGATTTTCCTGTGTATTCAATACCAGAAAAAACATATTTTCCCAAAATTGAGCAGTTCAGGGGAAATTCGCTTTCACCTTGAAGCATGAAGACCTCAACCTCATGCGTCCCACCTTTTTTCGTACTGATGGAAAAAGGTCGCGTCTGAGTATTAGGAACAGGTGTGTTCTTCTTGAGGATTATCCGGTTTACAAATTTTGTATTATCTTCATTTGCTGCGATTATTCCAAGACTATGGGAAATTACATCGCGGATTGCCTTTGCCCCCGGAAGCCCATACAGGATTTCACTGGGGCGACTATCCTCTAATAAACCTGAAGCAAGAGACTTGAGTGCCTTCCCCTCCAGGTCAATGTTTGCCCGGATAGCTGCTCCCAGGGCAACGGCTTCATCAACATTTATACCGGATAACGGTTCCCCGCCCGTCATCTTTCGGATATACTCTGAGACCATCGGCATCCTGGTAGAGCCACCAACCAGGAGAACACCATCGATTCCGCTCCAGGTCAGCGGCCCGTTCTGGGACAAATTTACTTCTTCTAGTAATCCTTCTGTGAGACTACGGGTCTGGTTCATCAGATGTGAGGTGAGGTGAGCAAACTGGACCCGTGAAATCTCATAGGTACTGGTTTTTCCTGAACAGGAAAGCGAGATTTTTGTACTTTCCGCAGAACTTAATCGCTTTTTTGCTTTTTCGATGTCCACCATCAGTTCATTATAATCGACAGACTCCTCAAAAATATCGATAGCGTGTTCTTCGAGAAAACAGTTCGCAAGATATCGTGCAATTGCATCATCCCAGTTTTTTCCGCCTAACTCGTGATCCCCATCTGTCCCAAGAACGGTTATTGCATCGGCGGTTACCTTTGCAAGGGTGACATCAAACGTTCCACCACCAAGGTCATAGACGAGGATTGTCATATCATGGTCCTTGTTGTTCAGCCCGTACGCAAACGCAGCTGCCGTAGGTTCATTGATGATGCAGATTATGTTCACCCCTGCCTGTTTCCCGGCACGGATCGTTGCTTCACGCTGACTGTTATTGAAATATGCCGGGACAGTTATCACGGCATCTGTAATCTTTTCAGATATTTGGTTTTCTGCATCTTTTATAAGATTTTCAAGGAGTATCGCTGAAAGCGCTTCGGCATTGTAGTTTTTCCCATAATAGGCGACCTGGAAGTGTTGATCACCCATCCGTCGTTTAAAAAAGGCGATTGCATTTGGATCACCCTGTGACTGATATTCTTTGGCCTCATCACCATACAGAACACAATCCTCGTGAAAGCACAAAACTGACGGGGTAATGTTTTTCCCAAATTTATTTTTAATAATTCTGGGGCGACCTGATTCTTTATCCACATAGGCCACGGCAGAAAACGTTGTCCCCAGATCAATACCGACAGACAGGCCCATAAATATCCCTACTTACAAATAAAAAACCCAAAAAATGGAGATGGATCAGGTAACCATGATACCTTTGTTGCGTTCCTTGATCTCATCCAGCTGGGCCTTGGTAAGACTGCTTTTTCGTTCGATTGTTGCAGTTACTGAACGATTTCCGGTAAGATCCAATGCAAAAATTTCCAAAATCCCATTTTCATTGAGTTTGAAAGTGATTTTAATCGGTGCACCCGCGGGCAGGTTCGGGGGAAGGGTAAGCTCTGTCTGGCCAATTACAAGGCTTTCAGCGTCTTTTGGGAGAGCCATTTCAGAGTCATAACTCGCATGTTCATAAATCTTAATGCTTACAGAGGGTTGGTTGGGATCAACGGTTCCATACGTTCTGCTTACTTCTGTCGGAATGGAGGTGTCCCGCATAATCAGATTTGAGATGAAGGGTTTTTTCTGTTTATCGACTGCTTCAACACCAAACGTCTTACTTGTAACATCCGTGATTGTGGGTAACTGATCGCCATTTCCGTACCGTATTGGAGGCAGGCTGGGTATCGGCTCTTTACTTTCAGACGGGGGAGCGGAATCGATTTCCCCCTTCTTTTTCATGACTGCATATAAAGCAGCACCTTTGGCAACAGCGGCATCAGGGTCCTGCAGTTTGGGATCCATCCCATATTTGCTTTTTACAGCCTCCATAACCTGAGGCATCCGGCAGGACCCACCAACCAGGATTATCTCATCAAATTTACTGATCCCTTTTTCCTGGGCTTGTCTGATTACATCATCTGTCAGAGAAATGACCTGGCTGAGTAAGTTTGCGGTAAGGGTATTGAATTTCTCCCTGCTGAGTTCAACCCTTGCTCGTGTTCCATCATGCTGGACGGTTATGGTTGTTGTCTCTTTCCCGCTCAACTGTATTTTGGCCTTTTCTGCAGATGCCCGTAATGATTGCAGGGTTTCGAGATTCTCCGTGATATCATCAGTGCACCCGGTCTGGTTTGAAAACTCATCTTTGAGGTACCGGATAATGCTGTCATCCCAGTCCTTGCCACCGAGGTTGTAATCCCCGCCCGTACAAACAGTTTCAATGGATTTTCCTACTTTCAGGATGGTGACATCAAATGTCCCGCCACCAAGGTCCAGAACCAGAAGCACTTTTTCTGCCCCACCCAATGTTGCACCATAGGAAAGCGCAGCTGCGGTGGGTTCATTAATAATAGCAAGGACATTGAAACCTGCGAGGATTCCGGCGTCTTTTGTCGAATTCCTTTCCTCATCACCAAAATATGCCGGACAGGTAATCACCACATCCTTCACTGGTGCCCCCAGTTCCTTCTCTGCGTCCTGTGCAACCTTTTTGAGAATATGCGATGAGACCTCTTCAGGAGAGATCGGTTTTTCTCCGAGCTTATATACTTCCTTAACCTTCCCTATCTGCCGCTTCACAAATTGCACAGTCTTTTGTGGTTCAATCTCAGCGGTATCCTTTGCGACCTGCCCCACAACAATATTTTGTGCTGACTCAAAATACACAACTGAAGGGGTTGTTGGTGTTCCTTCGGAATTGTTCACAATTACAGGTCTTCCGGTTTCATCGACATATGCAATACAGGAATAGGTAGTCCCAAGATCAATGCCAAACAGCTTTAATAATTCAGACATGTTTTCCTCCTTAATTCGGTTGAGTTGTCTCATCACCAGGATCAACGTTTTGCTTTGGTTCTTCGAAATAATATACATCCACTTTTTGTGGAGAGATTACTTGGCCATTATATATGTAGCCACTGCATATAGTACGGCTAATAATCCCGGTGAGTTCCTTGTTGCCGGTTGCAACGCGGGTGATCACTTTTTGTTTTATCGGAATGAATGGTGTCCCGGCCTTTTCTTCAAAAATCTCAACGCCATGATCTTCGAGTAAATCTGCCAGATCAAGACTATAATCTGAAAAAATCTTGATTGGAACCATACCATCAGGATATTTTTTATTAAGATCTGTTTCCATCCTGCGCATATTATCCCTGATACGAAGTACATCCCCCAGAACAGGCCTGACCAGATTTTTGTAGAGATCTGATTTCAGTTTCTGTAATTCCTCATGCATTTTGTCAATCATCTTCTCTTTCTGTTCATCCTGGGAGAAACGGACCTTGAACAACCGGTTCTGTTCATTTACCAAGTGAACCAGCTCCTCTTCACGTCGGGCTGATTCTGCCAGTGCCTGCTGTAACTTTTGGATCTGTCCTAAAAGTTTTTCTTCGCTGCCGGGGGTCTGACAAGAAAACTCATGATCAGGTTTCACATCCGGAGCCTGATGGGTACCTGATCCACTAATTGGAGAGGGGGATCCAGTGGTTGTATCAGGATTTATATTATCTCGTGGAGGGGAGTCGAGAATCTCGTTTTCAGGAAAGCCTCCTTTCTTATCGGGAAGGATCTCAGCATCTGTCAGATCCTCTTGTGAACTGCCTTGTTCAGTCATCTTCAGGCTGCCTCCAACTTTTTGCAATATCCTTATCAATTTTTGAAAGAAGCCATCTCATTGGATCCATGACATGCAATGGTTTAAACGATCCTTGCCCAATTGAGTGGCCCAAGGCACTACAATCAAAAAATTTGTGAGTTTTAAATTTCATCTCAATTGTTTGAACCAGATTCCCCATTCCATTCCTTTTAAGGAATTCTCTACAAGCTACATCTTGAGCATCACTATAGTTAAGCTTCTTTTTTGGTGTTCTTGTGATAATTTCTGTTAGAGCAGTTTTATCGAATACGCTATGTAATCCCGCAATATCTGTTTTATTTATAACAACCGCAATTGGAACTTTTGAAAGATCACTTGGAGAAAGCCCGGCAATGTCTTGAAGTTTCTGAATAAAAATATCCAATGCATCATTTGGATTAGTTTGGCTAATTTGTGTTATATCTGAAGGAGAGATTTTTGATGAATAATCGTTCATGACATCCGGACTTGAAAAGGGGTCAATGATAAAAACAACTCCATGACAATACAAATATTGCTTTTGTAATCGGTCTTCAATTTCTCCGCCGAATACTTCACCAGCTATATCATAAATAAAAAATAATTTTTCAGTATGCCAAAGACCGTTTTTACTTTTCAGAAAAAAATTAAATGTGATGGCACTTCTATCGATAGTCTTAGTAACTCTGCCGTCATTGTAATTTTTTATGATACTCTCAATAAGTTTTTCTTTTTCTGGACTATATTGCTCAATCTCCCAATTGCTTGCAGGAACAATCGATTCAACAAATTTCTTTACGAACGCCGTAATAAAAACGGTTTTCCCAACCGCTGGCCCACCAACAACAGGTATACATATCGGCATCGACTCTCTACCATAAATCGGGGCTTTACATTCTGGATTTGGGCATATCGCTTTTAGATCTTTCCTGCCATTGAAAAACGTTGTTGGAAGCAACGTGCCACAGTTACACTCGCGTTTGAGGATCCCATAAACGCCTGGTGTTAATCTTGTATGTTCTCTCCCGCATTTTGGGCATAAATACGTTGGAATGAGGAATTCTGAACTCTTAGTACAAACTGTGCACGGTGAAAAAATCCGGTTCCGGATAAGATAAATTCGATCAATTCCCCAAATTATTGAAAATCCTATATATATTAAAATCATTACACAGATTAATACGAGAATGTGGATGATGCTTATTAAGATCGTAACAATTGTACCAACGATTACAACAGCGAGTGTTGCGAATATATATAATACGGATTTGAAAAGTTTTTCCCATCCACTACAATTGGGATTACTATTTACATTTTTTAGTTCGGACCAATAATGAGTTGCTGATGTCTTGTTATTTGTCCAGGCGCCTTTAATTGTATTAAATAAGTCCGTATACCCCTTTTCAAAATAATAGCTTTTACGTGCAGGTTGAATTATCATGAGAATCACATCAATAAAATAAATTTTCCATAGTTACCGAAGTGCTACATTACTACGAAAAGATTTATAATAATTAGATACTGCAGTGCCTCCCCCAAACAAAGTTCCAATAACGGCACTAATCGCAATGATCACTGAAATGATCATAACAACAATTATCACAATGATAATAGCAGCAATAATTATCCCAATTGCCCCGCCTTCATCTCCCATAGTAGTTAATAATTTATTTAATGATCTATAAACATATCCATTTGAAATAATATCCTTACAATACGGGCGACACAGAGCCATTGCTACACCTCTTATTCTCACTAAAACAAACCCGATGGAATGTCCAAAGGAAGGAGATGGGTATCACTCCCCTCCCCCGCCCTTGGCATCCTTAATGGCCTGCTTCTTCTTTTTGAATGCCTTGAACTTGGATATGGTACAGTGCTTCCCATCACATCCCGTGAGCTCAAGTCTCTTCTGCTCATCAGCGGTGTGATTGGGTTCGGGCTTGGAACCGGATGATGTGTCCGCTGTTTTCACAGGGCATGCATCCGGCTCAAAGACTTCAATAACAACCTTCCCGTCCCTCTTTACTCTGCGCACGGTCAGTGTCACGTCATCCTGCTGAAGGGAATTGTCGGAAATAACCGGTGCCCGCGTGTCTGCGACAGGGGGATTGGGCTGCGGGGTCTTTGACAACGCTTCAGGAGCCGGCTCCTTTACGGAAGTTGCCGGCCCTGACACTATTCGACAAACTAACGTTTCAGGATCCGAGGGATCCTTTGGCTTACACCGGAGTGTAACCTCATTATCTACACTTTTTTCTGTCAATCATTTCACTTCCGTAAGAGAGGTGGAAGGGTGTGGCTCAGGCGGTGTCGAGAGATATCGCTGAGCAAGTCTCCAACGTGCAGGCCAGTGGCTTCCATTCTTAACCAGGATGCCGTCAGTCCGGAGTTTTCCAAACTGCTTGCGGGTGATGTGGCATCTCTCAATGGCGTGACGATAATGGAATTCTGAGCTGCCAAACACCTCTCTGATCTTAAAAACTGCATCGCGTGTGGAGGCCGCAAAGCCTCGTAATCCCGTTGGAATCCTCAATCCCTCCGCTATCTTGGTTTTATCCGTCTGCCTTTGGCGGACGGGGGGACCGAATCAACGAGCTCCCATTCGTCGGGATAACGCTGGCAAAGTTCATCCAGGACGAGCCGATGTAGGTCATCGAGATGTGCCCGCTGTTCGAAGGTTACCTGCCTCGTTTTCATCGTGTTCCCAAGGAGACTTAGCTCGGGGGCAATAATTTATTGGCGGATATTGACGTATTTTTTGAAATATGCAAGAAATTTGTGTCCAATTGCAAATTTAAAAGAATTTGTAGATATTAGATAAGTTAAAATTGTTAAAAATCTAAACATAATGTTTAATAGTTTGTAGGTTTAATTGGGATTATCAACAGAAAATATCTAAATGGTGTTCATATGTCTGAAGAAGGAGAACCCGATGATGAATTAGTACCTGAACAGGACTTGTCACAAAAAGAGGACAAGACCAGTAAAAGAGAGAACCAGAAACGCCGGCAACAGATCATGCGTTTGCTCTTTTGTTATGAGGCCATGGCTGTCAGTCATATCACGGAAATGTGCGAACTCGATGGCAAAGGAAAAGACAAATATTCGCATATCTGGCGCCCCCTGAAAAATCTTAAAGACCGGGGATATATTGAAAAGAAAATTCATTCCGGGGCAAAAGATCCCTTCAAGGGGATGGGGCCGGTTTATTCCATCAAACGAAATTTTCGTGTCCTGTGGGCAATCTACAACGATCCTGAATTCGTTAGTATACAAGAAGATATGCGGGACAGTGACTGGATAGCTGAGTTCATTTACGAGCAGCGGTTTTACAAGTCGGAGAAAATATCTGAAAAAGATCTTTTAACCATGTTAAAGATGTCCAGGGTTTTTTTCGAGTTATGTCTCCAGTATGAAATATCAAGTAATCTCATCCTGACCTTGAAACCATTGTTCCTCCAGCCGATGATCAGATCCCGGGATACAGGACTTTATGATCCCGTCTTAGCTCAGTATTATCTTTCAAATGCTGCGGTTTATGACCTGTTTATCTACTGCATGTTCAAAGAAAACCTCGATAAGATGATGTTGCACGAGGTGCCCGAAAAAACTCGGGAGTTTTTGAAGAAGATGCTCTTGAAACGGGTGCGGTATAAAAACGAGATTACCGATTATCTCAACTCGATAGCAATGTCAGAATTGTTGACAGGGATAGTCGATGCCAGCAGGAAAAATAATAACCAGATTCCTGAACCCGTGCTTGCAAAGCTTGCTGCATATCGGGACGCCGTGGAAAAGACCAAGGATGGTGGGTTTCAGAATCCACGGCTTCGGGTCAAGCCCGCAGAGATACTCCTGAGCCTCAGGGAGGATTTGGGAATCAGTCATGAGAAGGGCAGGACCTTCCTCAAACAATAATTTCTTGAAAAAAAGTTAAGCTCCCGCTGCCAGTTTCTGCTGGATAACCTCCAGCATCATCCGGTACTCAGCAGTGTGCTCAATATCATGTTTCAGGCGCTCCATGCTCATCTGGACATCATCGTTCAGGGGCTTCCCGCACGATTCACAGAACCGGTACGTCGGGGCATTGATAGTATGGCAGTTCCGGCACTCCTGCACGTCCATGGCAACTGAACGATGCTGGTCTCTTTTTGTTATACCTTGCATCGCGAGAACATCATTGTCGATATCTTCGTCGGTCAAATGAAGATATGTCGGGAACATCGTTGTGTTGATGTTACCCCACATGGTTTTCTTGACGGTCGATTCATTATACCCTTTCCTGATCATCTCGGTGATTCTGGAATGTCTGAACAGGTGCGGCGTGATTTTCTTCTGAATGCCCGCGCGTTTACTGATTTTCCGGAGCTGCATTGCAACGGCGGCATACTGGAGCGGCAGACGCTGGAAGGAGATGAAGACCAGCGCATCGGGTGTGGCCGCAAAGGGATAATCGTTCTGCCACTGAATGAGATATGGTTTGGATGAGATGAGACGGATGTATCTCGGCCGCCCGGTCTTCTCGTCGACGTTGACGACCGCGCCGTACTCGTCAAATTTTATTTGTGCCCACGTAAGCCGGCCAATCTCCTCACACCTGAACCCGCCTTCGTACAACGTCGCGATGATCGCTCTGTCCCTCGAATTCTGGCTGGCTTCGATCATGGCACGGATCTCCTCTTCCGTCAGCATCATCTGGGCCGTCTTGGTCATTCTGTCACTGGCAGGTGCCTTGATCTGGTTGATCTTGTCAGGAGGTACGGATGAGTACCCATTTGCCACTAACCACTGGTAAAACCTCTTCAGGATCAATAAAAAATCCCGTCGGGTATTCTGCTTATACGGGGCGCCGTTGTATTGCCGGGCTTCCCGCAATCTCTCGACGCCGAGGTACAGGTCAGATATCGTGTTCGCCTGGAACGGGCCGATGAAACCCCGCCATCCGACAAGCGTGAAAATGATTTTGTTGGCCCTCCCGGCCCCGATGCCTTTTGTGGCCTTGATCTCTGCGATGAACTCACGGATCAGCCGGGCATCGTCAGCGGTCAGTTTTCCCCGGCTGGTGGCGTTAGTGATGGAGTGATCGGCATACACGGTCTTCGGATTGTGGAACGGACGCATATGCCGGGTTGGTGCCTGCTGTTTTCGTGCCGGTGTCACGTCAGACGTGTTCGTGATCGTACGGAAAAAGGTATCCTTAGGGACTCTAACCTGAGAAAAGGATGCTGCTATGGAGCGATTTTTTTCAGAACCAGAATCCCCCTGATTCTGGCCTTTTTTCATAAATGTGAACCTCCTTTGGCTCAGATTACAATCAGCTTGTGATCATATTAACACTTTTGGAGACTGCATTTTTTCTTGGCTGATAACAAGAACGGAGAAAAACGTATTGTACTCAATATTTTTTTCATGATTTCCCTATAACCAGAGTAAATGTAGGTATAAGTGTATGAAATTTTTATGTGATCACTCCGACGTGAAATATACGGAGAGATACGGTCGATAATAGTGGATAAATGTATTACAAATATGATCAATATCGGTATATCCCGGTTCTATATTTTACTTATTACAAAAGAGGAGAAAGCTATGTGGCATTTTGGCATTTTTCAATTTGGTTTTTAATATACCTCTCACCTTTTTCAGAATTGAGATAACTTTCAATTTCTTCCTCAATATTGAACTCTCGATGATCCAAATAAAAGCGAATTGCTGTTGAAATAATATCAGATCGAGTGTTGAATTCCTTATTTGCAATTAGTTTATCCATTTTTAATTCTACATCAGAAGGAATGCGATAACTTAGTTGGTTTTTTGACTTTCCTTTCTGTCGTGGCATTATCAAAAAATACTTGGCATATTTCAATATCACCTTATGTAGGTCATGTGGGATTCAATTGAATACCTTTATTTTTATTGAAAACGTTCACCTTTCTTATGAATATGATCTCAATAAATAAAACAAAAAAATGGAAAAATTCCAGTTTATTTTCGCGCTCCTCAAAGAAAGATGCATTCTATGAATTTTGAAGGGAGATATCTGACGGCATTTTTCGAATATTTATCAAATTGATTGCTATGATTGACTATTATTCAATTCTTGGTGTGTCTCGTGATGCTGATGATAATGAGATTAAAAATACTTACCGAAACCTTGTAAAAAGGTATCACCCAGATGTATGCAAGGAACGAGGTTCAGAGGAGAGATTTAAAAAGATTAATGAAGCATATGAGGCTCTGATGGAAGACCAAAGAACGGTCTCCACACTAATGAAATCAAGTGAGGATCTAATAAAGGCTAAACGATACGCAGAAGCTCTCTCGATGTTTGAGTCTGTCCTTGCCCTTAAACCAAGTAACATTGATGCATTAAAAGGGAAAGGCTCCATTCTTTTTCAACTTGGGAAATATGCAGAGGCAGTTTCTGTATATAATATCATTCTTTCGAAAACTCCAGAAGACCAAGTTATCTGGAACAATAAAGGGGTAGCCCTTGATAATCTCGGTAAATATCAAGAGGCAATTGTAGCTTATGAGCGTGCATTAAGGATCGATCCAAATTATGCAATGGCCACAACAAATCGAAATATTACCCTGAAAAAAATTCAACGTACTGATAACTCAGTCAAATCGACTTCTCATGAGGGATCATCAGAAAGATCAACAACCGGTGTTAACGTTGTAGCAGGATTATCCGCGATTTTCGCATTCATCACCACTTTAACTAGTCAGATTAAGGACGGTGTATCTTTTAGTATCGCATCTATAGTTACGGCATTGATTGTTTTTATTATAATGTATATTATTTTTTTAATCATCACCTATGTAATCTACTGGATTATCAAGAAAGCACATCCTGCAAGTGAAAATTGGGGTGTGTTATCGTGGGCTGCCGCAATTATCGGTGCTCCCATTGCAATAACAATCGTATTGTCAATTTTTGCAGCATTTATTTTTGGGATGGCGGGAAGTGATTCGAACTATCAGTGGGTGAAATACTCGAATTATGGGATATCCTTTAACCACCCTTCATCTCTTCCATTAAACACGAGTGCCGAAGGGTATTCAGAGGCAACATATTATAACGGAATGCTTCAATTCGACAATTCTGATGATGAAGGGATTGGGGTTCTATGGTTCCTAAAAGAGGATTCATTATCGCGTGATTCCGCTCAAAAGATATTTGCATCACTGTATACTGAGCTCCTTGCAGAAAACCCAGATCTCCAAATGAGTTCAATTCAAACGACAACACATTCTGGAAATACAGTGTATTTTGTGACGATGAATGGCCATGATATGACAGAGAATGGGAAAATGAGTTATAATTTCATGGCCATATGGGAGGATCTTCCGAGTCAACGAACTTTTATGATACTGACTGCAAGTTACAAGAGTCAGGATGATGCTCAAGTCCTATTTGACGGGGTTTTGAATTCATTTAAAGGCAATTAATGGAGAAAATGAAATGGTCTTTTCCAAAACAAACTGTATGATTACTAAAAATCAAAAGGGTTTAATGTCGATTGCATGTGTTATTCTGGTACTGTTTTTCATTTTCTCAGCGGGATGTGCGAGAGTTGCAGAATCAGCGGTTGAGTCTAAGGCCGCTGTTGTTGCTGTTAAAGGTGTTCAGCATATGAGTACTTATGTACCCGAGACAGATGTTGCTGATACATCGGTTGTCGATTCGATCCCCATTTTATCAAGGATGATTGTTGTTGAATACGATCACGTAGAGTATTACCTCCTTGCCGGGGATAAGGGGTATACATTTTCGATAAACGTCTCATCTTGTACCTCCCCGGTTGATGTTCTAATTATGGATCAGGAAAATCTCGACATATACCTGAATGGATTTGAAAAGGGAAACAAAGCCTCATTTAAGGGAACCATTCAAAAGAACGTAGTAGCATTCACTCGTAATTATCAGCTTCCTGCGCAAGGAAAGTATTACCTTGTTGTTGAGAATGCACAATTCCTTAATGATGGGGCAGATTCGAAGAAAACTGTGGTGTGTTTTGCAAAAATAAGATTACTTAAATAATAAAAAATTTTAATTATCTAAATAATTTTGCTCGCTAAAAATTTGCATGATTAATAATCAGTCTATCACACTTGCTATTGTGTTGGTGGTATAACAGAATCTGGTTGTAATTGTGGAATATCTTTGATTCCATCGCCCCGCTTCAACTCCTGAATCGCAGCATCCAGAGCAGCCCGCCGGGCTTCCAATTCAGCAATTACCGAGGTAGCCACCTGTCCTGAGGAACCTCCCTCGTTTCCCGGCTTTTCAGCTTCTGCGGTCTTTGTCGTTGCCTGTTCGTTTGTGCTCTCCACTACCGGAGATGTTACGGCCTCCTCTCCAAGGAGCTCCATTGTTCCTACTCGGTCAATGACCCCGAAGATTGGCCCGTCCTCTCCAACACCAACGACGTTCATGAGAACAAGGTCGTTGACTTGTAGTTCTAGTTTGTTTTTTGCATCACCCATCGTTACCACCTTTTAACATTAGTCAAATATCGATCAAACCGTGTTTTCGACTTGCTGCTCATTTCATGATATCACCTCAGGCTTTGAAAAAAAATCAACCGCTTCGAGGATCTGTTGGACAAATGCCTCGGAATGTAGTAAAGCGCGTTTGGAGCGGCGAGGGGCTTGGAGAGTAATCTCCGATTCCAACTCAGCATCATCAGGCAGGTTGCTCCCGATAATTGAGCTGATGGCAGCATCGCTCAGTTTCCATTTGGAAGGCAGCCCCTGGGCTTTTTTGAGGATTAACCCGTCGTAATACAGAGACATGTACGTCTTTCTGTCGAACCCGGGGAGCATGGCCGCTGCCGCGTAGGTAAATTCCGTTGCTTCAAACGCATAGTAGACCTCCATCAGCAAGTCCCACTTGTACCACCCGTACCCGCGCAAACCCGTTCCCATCGTTTCACCTCATTGAGATTGGGATTACATCAAGATCTGACGGTTTTTCTTCGGCGTCCAAGATCAGCTGCCACGATCCCTTCCGAATCAACTGTTCGCAAACGAGCCGATGCAGTTCAGGCAGATGCTGTAATTGGTTCAGGGTAATTTTTGGCATGTAACTCAACAATTACTTATTAGTCCTCTTCCCAAATAAGGCTCATTTATAACGTATTTTCAAAATTTGAGATAGAAATGGGGCTTTTTTAGATCACAAGAATGCTAAAAAAAGTGCGGTATCCAGCATAGATTAGTCCACATTTTTGACTTTCAGACGTTATCCTAAGCAGCATCTCCGTCGGGCGGCATCACGGGTCATTACAACACAAGGTTTATTCATATTGTGGTGTAATGGGGAAACGTGATTATATGAGTGAAGATACGAAGGGCAAGGAACCGAAAAAGAATATCAAGAAGCTGATTGTCGCGTGCTTGCTTGACAACGATGTGGCAAACACCGGCGGGATTGCCGACTATTGCGGTTTTAGCGGTACAACCGATAACAAGTACCGGTATGTCAGCAGACAGCTGGACGCGCTCGTGGAAGAGGGAATTATCGAGGCGATTGAGGATTACCGTCCGGAAGGATCACGATGGCGGAAAGGAACCGGCTATCGATTATACCGGGATTTTGATCACCTAGGAACGGTATGCTATGGTATTGATTACTATGAGGAACTCCGCCCAAAATTCCGGGAAAGCACATGGCTCCGGGAACTGATTATCGACAAGCGGATTCTCGAAGGAGAGGAAAAGAATGAGGAACTTCTCCAGCTTCTGTTACTGGCCTCCCCTACGTTCTTCAAGTTCTGTTTGCTTAATCCAGTTACCACAGAGACGCTATATCCATGGGATACTCCATCAAGCAACATCGGGTGGGTATGCCAAAAATTCTCTCTGAATTTCGATACCAATGAGGTAGTAAGTACTGATAACCGCCTCTTGGAAGTGTTCAGGTTTTGTATTTTTCAGGACTGGATGGAAACCAATCCGGATGGCGTTGTAGAAAGGGATCTTCAGATGTTCCTTTTCGGGATAATGCGGAAAGAAACGGCGGAAAACAAACGGATTCTGGATTCTGTAATGGGGATGGATACAACAACCCGGACGCAACCGGATAAACTCCCTGCACTGTTAAAACGCTATATGAAAAAAGAAAAATCAGCCGGCAACTGAAATATTGTGCCGGATCATTTCCATAATTTTTGCAAATTCCGGGGTCTTCTCAATCTCTCGTTTGATCTCTTCCATTGACAGGTCAATTTCTGCCGTCAGGGGTTTGGCACAGGTACGGCAGTACTCATCGGTGGGGGCATTCACTGTCGAACAGTGGGGACACTGGCGAGCCTCCATAGCTCGCTGTTTCTTCTCGTCCTTTCTGCGGATGCCCTGCTTGGCTAAAACTTCATCATCAACATCGGCATCCGACAGGTGGCAGTACGTCTCGAACATCCCCGTCCGAATGTTCCCCCACATCATTTTTTTAATGATGGTCTCGTTATACCCTTCCCGAACCATCGACGTGATTTTCGAATGCCGGAACAAATGCGGCGTGATTCGCTTCCGAATACCGGCGCGCGCTGCGATCTTTTTCAACTGAAGAGCTATCCCCTCGTAGCGGAGCGGAAGGCGCTTGTGAGACGTGAAAACCAGACCTTCGGATGATATAGCATACGGGTAATCATTTTTCCATTGGGCGAAATACGGCGTAGCAGCTACGAGCCGGACGTACCGGGGCTTTTCAGTCTTCTTGTTGGTATTGATGATGATACCATAATCATCAACCTTGATCTGGCCCCATGTCATTGTCCCAATCTCTTCGATACGAAAACCGCCTTCGTACAACATCGCGAGCAATGCCCTGTCACGAGAGCTCATACAGGCATCTATCATTTTATGGACTTCATCATCGCTGAGCATCATCTCGGCGGTTTTGGTCATCGTGTCCGTCCGGGGCACCTTAATCTCCCGGATATCGTCCTTCATTAGCAGGGAATACTGGTGCTTGATCATCCAGAGGAAAAATCGCTTGATGAAATTCAGAAAATCTCTCTGGGTGTTCTGCTTGTAGGGCCGGCCCTGAATCCTTGCATCTTTCAGTTTGTTGATCCCCAAGTAGAGATCGGTAATGCAGGCAGTTCTGAAGGGTGGAAGGTACCGTCTCCACGTGATGAGCGTGAAAATGATCTTATTCGCCCGACCGGTACTGATCCCCCTTGTAGCTTTCAACTCCGAGATAAATGCCCGGATCAATTGGGCATCTTCCGGTGTTAGGCGTTTTTCTGCTGTAGCCCTGTCGATAGAATGATCTGCATACTCCGCTTTCTGGCAGTGGAATGCCCGGTCTCGACTGGTGGGTGCAGGATCAATCCCTTTTCTCATTGCACCGGCGAAATCCGTGTGCATATGGATTAAGCTGACGCTGGGAGAATGCGTTGGAAAACCTTTGGGGATTCTGGTCTGAAAAGAAGATGCTGCTATGGGGATTCGAACCCCAGTCGTCGGCGTGAAAGGCCGACATGATTGGCCGGACTACACTATAGCAGCGCGCTGTCCTACCTAATTTCTCGTAACGTCATAAATAGGTTATGGAGCAAGCATATCCGGCTGGTCCCGGCAAACAGGGCCCGAGAGGAAATCCGGCAAACGAAAAGAGCAACAAAAAATTATTTCTTATTGATGGGGTAGCCTTCTTTCTCGGTTATGGGCTTGAATGCAGCGGCCAGCTGCCGGAATACCGGGCCGGGTTTCCCGGAACCGATCGTCCTCCCGTCACACCAGGTGATGGGGGCAACTTCTGCTGCGGTACCGGAACAGATCAGCTCGTCGGCCGTGTACAGGTCGAAGTACCCGAGGTTCTGCTCCCGTACCGTGATGCCGAGCGATTTTGCGATCTCGAGCACGACCAGCCGGGTGATCCCCCGGAGGTTGTTGAGCGTGGGGGGCACGATGATCTCGCCGTTCTTGACAATGTAGAGGTTGTCACCGGAACCTTCCGAGAGGTAGCCGTTCGTGTCAAAGAAGATCGCCTCGTCGCCGCCCTTGTAGTTCGCCTCGATCTTCGCAAGGATGTTGTTTAAGTAGTTCAGGCTCTTGACATTCGGGGGCAGGCACTCCGCCGGGTTGCGCCGGACCGAGACCGTGATGGCTTTCAGGCCCTTCTCGTACAGGTCGCCGTACATTGCGCCCCACGTAACGGCAATGACAACGGCCGAGGCCTTCGGGCACTTCCGCGGGTCAAGCCCGAGGTCGCCGACACCCCGGGTGAAGATCGGCCGGATATAGGCATCGGTCAGGTTGTTCCTGCGGAGCGTCTCGCAGATCGCCTCAATCATCTCTTCCTTTGGGACCGGGGGCGTGAGATCGATCGTCTTTGCCGAGTCATAGAGCCGGTCGATGTGCTCTTTTAGCCGGAAGACCCTGCCATTATAACAACGGATCCCCTCGAACACCCCGTCCCCGTACAGGAACCCGTGGTCAAAGACCGAGATCCGGGCCTGTTCTTCCGGCAGGTATTTCCCATCCAGATAAATGATCATGAAATGTGTATGGGGGGGCGGAGGTTTTGTAGTTTTTTCTTTTATTCGCGAGCGTAGCGAGCGGTCGCTTACGTTAGTAAGCGACGTGGAGCGGAGCGACTGGCCGGTTACGCCAGTAACCAGCTCGCGAGCGTAGCGAGCGGTCGCTTACGTTAGTAAGCGACGTGGGAGCGGAGCGACTGGCTGGTTACGCTTATAACCTGCACGCGAACGAAGTGAGCGGCCGGCCGGTCTGATCCATCAGCCGGCGCCGATGCCGGAACAGTGGCCTCGGGTGCACCGTCAACCGGACCGGCATGTGCACCGCTCCCGGGGCAGCACAAATGTTGATATATATCCAGCAGGTTATTTCACACTACAGCCGGTATCATGCCGGAAAGGGATGTGACCTTCGCATGACACAAAAATCCCTGGGACTGATGAGCGACCCCACCTGCACGTTGCCTTCCGGCGACGTGTTCCGGAAGATATTCGAGAAGATCCAGACGGGCATCCTGATCATCGACCCGGAAGCCCACCGGATCGTTGACGCCAATCCTCTTGCCGAGTTCATCACCGGCAGGAGCAAGGAGGAACTCCTCGGCAGCGTGTGCCACGAGTTTCTCTGCCCGGTCAAGCGCGGGGAGTGCCCCACCACCGACCTTCACCAGGAGGTCCGCAACCTGGAGCAGGTAATCATCAACAAGAACGACGAAAAGATCCCCATCCTCAAGACCGTGACGAAGGTTAGCATTAACCGCAGGGAATACCTGATCGAGAGTTTCATCGACATACTCGACCGGAAAAAGGCAGAGGAACGCCATATCGCCCTCATCGCGTACCTCTCGGAATCGATCCTCCGGGTCAAGAAACCGCTGGAACTGATGCACGAGGACTTTAACCAGCTTGCAGTCCTGGTGTCAGGCAGCGACTACGACGCGGAGGATATCCGGATGCAGCTCCAGCTCCATGCCAACAATTTGAGCCAGATCGTAAAGAACCTGGAAGAACTCCAGGCAAAAGCGGTCGGGGAAAAGCCCACGGATATCCCCCCGGAGTTCCGGGACTTTCTGATAGAGAAGTGACCGCAGATGGACGCACAGACACACGCGGACGAACCGGCAGAAAGCACGCTCTGCCTCATGCTTGCCCAGCCGGAGAATGTCCCGGAGATGAATCTGCTGGTCATGAAAAAGATCATAGAAAGTGGCTGTAACCCCCTTATCGTTACGGTCAACAAACCCAACAAGGTCCTTGCCAAGATATACGCAAAGGAAGGCATCACCCCCGATGCCTATTACGTGATCGATGCAGTGACCCAGTATTCCGGCGGGGAATGCACCCCCGGTCCGAAAGTGAAATACGTCACGAACCCGTCGAACCTCACCGACCTTGGCATCGCCATCACGGAACTCATAAAACAGATGCCCGCGGGGAAAAAATGCATCATGTTCGATTCCGTCAGCATGCTGCTCATCCACATTCCTTCAGTAATCGCCTCGAAATTCCTGCATTTTGTTGTCAACAAGCTGAAACTCTCTGATGTATCCGGCGTCTTTCTCTGTGCCGAAAAAGGACTCGACCCCGTGATATTGTCACAGATGAGTTCATTTGTGGATCAAATCATGGACTACGAAAATGTGGGAACAACTACCTGTATCCTGTAATGCTGCCGGGCCGGCCGGTCAGATCTTTTTTCTGCAGAGTTCCGCAAAGTGCCGGAACATCCCGGCACTTGCCACCGGGTGCAGGTGCGTATAACTGCCAATGGTATTACCGGAGACGGCACCGTCAAGGTTGTCCCGGATGCCGATGCCCCGCGAGAGCGTATAAGAAAACTTGGTGTCGTTGCCCAGCACGACCTCGGAATAGTGGAACTCGTGGCCGCGGAACGGTGCGCTGCCCATCGGGGAATCCGGGCCGCTTGTGCCCTCCACGTAACTGACAACACGCTTGGCCGGCATCCGGGTCTCACCTCTGAATACACCGCACATTGCCGAGGTCTGCTCGTCAGCACTGCCCTGCCAGCCTTTCTTCAGCACCATGCGCCCGGTCAGGTACATCAGCCCCCCGCATTCGGCATATACGGGCGTGCCGTTCCGGGAGATCTCGCGGACGGCCTCCCGCATCCGGTCGTTCGCTTCGAGTTCCTTTGTAAAGAGTTCCGGGTATCCCCCGCCGATGATGTAGCCGTCCGCGTCCGGGAGCCGGTCGTGGACCGGGCTGAACGGGACGGTCTTTACTCCACAGGTCGCGAGGATATCGAAGAGGTCGGCATAATAGAAATTGAAGGCCTCGTCCAGTGCAACCCCGATTTTTATGTCGGGTGCAGGGATTTTGTCGAAGAGTGTGGGCGTGTCACCGGCAGGATGGATCTCTTTCATCAGGGACTGGAGCCGGTCAAGGTCAACGTACTGCCCGATCATGTTTGTGATCGTGTCGATGCGTGCATCGAAGTCGCCCCGCCCGGAACCCTCGCGGTACGGGACAAGGCCGAGGTGGCGCATCGCGAGCTGCATCTCCTCCATGCGGGGGATGGCGCCTATGACCGGTACGTTGCAGTAATGCTCGATTGCCGCAACAGCCTTTGCCTTGTGGGACCCGCCCTTGATGTTGTTGAGAATGACCCCTGCGATCCGGACCTTCGGGTCGAATGTCTGGAACCCTTTGACAATTGCGGCGGCACTCCGCGTGATGCTCTGGGCCGAGACCACGAGCACGACCGGCAGGTCGAGTGCCTTTGCAATGGCTGCCGTGCTGCCGGTGTCGTCCAGTGCTTCTGCGCCTTCGTACAGTCCCCGGACTCCTTCAACAAGGGCGATGTCAGCGCCCCGGCACCCGAACCGGAAGATGCCCTGCACCTGATCGTTATTGAGCGTGAAGCTGTCAAGGTTCCGGCAGGGCCGGTGCGAGACCGCTGCAAGGTACGACGGGTCGATGTAGTCCATCCCGACCTTGAAGGTCTGGACCTTGTTCTTCTTCGAGAGGAGGGCCGCAAGGGCGAGCGTAATGCTGGTCTTGCCGCTGCCGGAACGGTCACCGGTGATCAGGACGGCCTTCATGTGAGGCTCCGGAGGACCGCCCCGAACTCGCTCTCCACAATCGAGCGGACGCCGAGGGTCTTCGGGTGCAGGTCGATCTCGACCATCACGTGCCGGTGCCCGATTGCGCGGAGCGGTGCCACCTGCCGCGGGCCGTTCGTGATGGAGAAGCACTCGATCCCGTTCGTGAACTCCGGCGGGATCGCGTGGGGGACACCGGTGATCAGTGCGAATGAGGGCCGGATCTCCTGGATCCGTCTCCCCAGTGCATCGCCGTTTGCGCCGTACTCGTCCAGCGCCCCGACCAGTTCCGCCTTCACGCCGCGGGCCGCAAGTTCCGTTGCGATCCGCTCCGCGTCCGCCCGGGTCTTGGGAAGTCCTCGCTGTTCCAGGTTGACGATGTAGGTCACGTCCGCGTCCGGGCAGACGTCATGGAGCGCGACAAGCGCATCGACAAACATGTACGCGGTCTCCTTCTTCGCGTTCAGGATCGCGACCCCTTTTGCGCCGGAACGTGTAAGCCGGAGGAGTTCCTGTGCAGCTTTATGCTTGAGGTCGCCGCGGGAGGCTTCGATGTACGGCTGTGAGGCGGCACCCCGCAAACGCTCGACCTCGTTTGCCTTGTTCATCATGTACCGCTGCCGGGTCAGTTCCTCTTCCGTGATCCAGCCGGCCTCGCAGGCCGCTTCGAGTGTCGAGATCACGCCGGCGATGTTCTCGATATATCCGGCATGGATATCCACGGCAATGGTCGGTGTAGTGATCCCCGACCCTTCAATGGCTGACTGGAGGTCTTCGCCAATGATCATCGCAACGCAGGTACCCACGACCGCCATGCGTTCCGGGTGGAACGTGTCCTCGGCATACCGGAGCACGTCTTCGAGTGGTTTCTGGCCGCCGAAGATGAACTCGTTGTCGGCAAGGGAGGTGGTGAGGACCCGCATGCCGTCCTCCTCCAGTAGCCGGGCGTGCTTGAACGAGCAGCCGGAGGGGCCGTGCAGGATCGCGACATCGGCCTTGAGGTCGCGGGCAGTATAGAGGGCGGCAACGATCGAACTCGGGCGGGGGTGCATGTACTTCATCTGATCACTCATCTCCAGGTCTTGACGGCAAGGACAACCGATCCCTGTGTTGTTTTTTGTCGTGCCATGGTATAACCTTCTTGAAGTGTTTCCACGCGGGCGGTGGTCTGCGGGACATGACGCGGTTCTTCCGGTGTGCTGTTGTCCGGGACCCGGCCGACCCGTACCAGGTGGACCGGGCGGATCGCTTCGATCGCAGCGAGCTGCTGGTCGTACGCGAATCCTTCGCAGACCGCCCCGTCGCCTTCCTGCTGGCCGATGACCAGCGTGATCTCGTCCCTGCCGGATGCATTCCGTGCGTACTGCGCCGCATCGATGGTCGTGTCAGCGTTCGTCCCGCTGTTCGCGTTATCGACAACCAGCACATCGCCATCATACCGGGCCGACATACGACCGGGGAGCGCGGTGAATGATGCCAGCGGAGCGGGATCGATCCCCATCATCGCGGCTGCAGCGGCTGCAAGCACCAGGGAGTCGCGGTACGCCGGCAGCGCAAGGAGAGGGCTCGTGAACCGGCGGGTGGTACCTTCCCGTGTGATGGTGCATTCCGCTCCCTCGCATGATGCGACATCTTCGATATGGACGACACCCCCCGTGCGGGCGGACGGGATTTTTTCCGCAAGCAGGAGGCGCCGGCAGTGTCCTGTGGATGCGGTCTTGGCCTCGATTGCGGATTTTTTTCCCGCAGCGAAACGGTAGTCATCAGCGGACGTGATGATCCCAAGCGATCCGGCACCGGTGATGCCGAGCGACTCCTCGGCGATCAACCATCCATTGATCTCCAGCGCGAGTTTCACTGATGCGAGCACCGAGCCGGGTGTGATGCTGGACCGGGAGATAAGAATTTTTTCCGGGAACCGGAAGGTGCCGGAGGAGGTGTGCAGGATCCCGTTGCCCGGCATCAGCGAGGCGAGGGCGTGTGCGGTCGTCGTCTTGCCCCGTGCGCCCGTGATCTCCACCATCACTTCAGGTACGTTATTGCCAACAAGCTGCCGCACGGCTTCATGGTGGGTGATCACCGGCACCCGGGCCGCTTTCAGCAGCGGGTAGTCTGGATCGAGATGCACGGGAGCAACGATCAGGTCATAGGGCCGGGAAAGGGCTGTCTCAACAGTGACCGGACTCTCGCCGCGGTACACGTCCACGAGATCGACGTTATCACCACGCGACAGAAAAGCATCGCCGATTGCGTTCCCGCCGTGGATCGTGTCCAGCACCAGGATCTGCATAAAAAAGGTCAGAGGTTGGAGAGCGCTGCATTCGCTTTCTTGACCATGAGGTCGGCGAGCAGGGGGTCGCTGCCAATCGGGTCGGCATACACGAGCGGTATCGTCTTGCCATTGAGCACGAAATTGCCTTTCTTGGTCCCTTCGGGCAGGCCGATCTCGCCGGGAATGTCCTTCTCGATATGAACACCCTTTGCAAGGAAGAGGGGGACGACGACCAGCGCATCGATCGGCTCGGTTTTGAATGCCTCCATCGATTCCTTGATCGTCGGCTTGTTCATGTTCATGAAACCGCATTTGACAATAAAATCGGCATTGTTCGACCTGATGAAGGCAGCAGTCTTCTCAACGAGTTCCTGGTTATAGGGCATCGTGCTTCCGTGCCCTACGAGTAACATTCCCTTCTTGCTCATGTATGTAACTCCGATGTGATGGTGTTCAGGCGTTTTTTTGAATAAATCCGCCTGATTTGTGTTCGACTTCCCGTATGCCGAAAAACCAGCATGAGAAAACACTTAGTATGAAAATATACCTGTAATCGTAATAACTTTCTTGTTTTGATCGCGACCGCGGGGACCTCGTTGCCGGGGGATCCTGATTTCATGTTATTAACCCGTACCAACGGGTTTTTTCTCTGCGGGCATCGCACCGGTAACCAATGAGTGATTTCGAGCGGGAGATCGTCCACTGCCTGAACCGTTTTTTTGTTGCCCACCATATCCAGGGCTTTGCGTACCGGCTCAAGCAGCACAAATTCACGAGCCAGTACGTGGACGTGCTCGTTGATTCGCTCAACCCCTCGTATTACCTGTCGATCGAATGCAAGTCGATCATTGACAGGAAACTCTATTTCTCGCAGCACTTCCATTCCGATAAGAAAAATGTCCACCAGGTCGACGCGATCTCGGACTTCCTTGCAAAGACCGGGCGGATCGGGTACCTTGCCGTGGAGTTCCGGCAGGGGCCGGGAAAACCAAGCGAGGCGTTTCTGATCCCGTGGGCAACCGTTGTCGCACATTTTAAGGAGAACAAGGGGATCACGGTTGACGATGCCCGGGCGGGAGTTGCGCTGTCACGCTCGAAAGGCGGGTACGTGCTGGAGAAGATGTAGGACTCTCATGACTCTTTAACGGGTCGAAGAATAACTTTGCAATTCTGCTCCTGTCCGGGTCCATGCCACTCATCAAATAATCCTGTGGTTCGCTTCGCCTGCCAGCGGGCATGATAACATGCGAACGATATATTCGAAGACCCTTCGCTCGCGGTCTTCGAAGAACTTCGTTCTTCTCCTGCTTCGGGTCTGATGACCCTCAGCATTCTCCAGTCCGGGTCCAAGCCCCTCATCAAATAATCCTGTGGTTCGCTTCACCTGCCAGCGGGCATGATAACATGCGAACAATATATTCGAAGACCCTTCGCTTCACTACGGGTCTTCTCTGGTCCGGGTCCATGCAACGCCTCATAAAATCCCATGCTCTCTTCGTTCGCATGGGATGAAGCGTGCGCATGAACCCGGACAAACCCAAAGTAATTTCATCCGGCATACTCAACGAATATGAATCTATGATGGATGCATTCGATCGCTTCGGGCTGCTCATCAACGACCGTGTGGTCAGGACGCCGGTAGCGATTGCGTCTATGGCCGGCATTGTGGATGCGGCCTACCTGCTTGAGCGGGCTGATCATATCGGTCTTGGTTTTATCGGGGGGTATTCCATTGACCGGCCGACCATGGAGGCCGCCCGGTCTGTGGCATCAGAAGGTGACCGGAAGGAGTTCATTTTCGAAGACCCGGTTGCCGAGCTGAAGGCGCAGGTTGCGAAGATGGCGGACAGCAGCGTGATCCCCGGGGTCAGCCTCCGCGGGAGTTCGCCGGAGGCATTCCGTGCGGTTGCACGGGCACTCGGGACAGCTGTTGTGTACGAGATCGATGCGCACTGCCGCCAGCCGGCGATGGTCGAAGCAGGTGCTGGCGAATACTACCTGAGGCACACGGAGAAACTCCTTGCCGAGGTCCGGGCGCTGAAAGAGGAGGGCGTCACGGTCTCGGTGAAGATCCGGTCCGGTGTTGCGGACGATGACCGGGTCCTTGCAGAGAACCTCTGGCACGCAGGTGCGGACATCCTCCACGTGGACCTCATGGACTCCGGCACGGCAAAACTCCGGCAGATCCGGAACAGCTGCCCGCTGATGATCATTGCCAACAACTCGATCAACAATTTCGACCGGATGCGGGACATGCTCTCCCACGGGGCGGACATTGTTTCGCTTGCCCGGCAGTCCGATGAGAGGACGCTTGCGGGGCTCGATGCCGCGATCACGCGGTATGCGGACGAAGAGGGGTGGTATAATTCCCCCAAGCAGCTCTGCCGCGGTGGTGATATACGGGCGCTTACCTTCTGCTGTATGCCGGTGAAGGAATGCCCGCTCATCCCGATGCTGTCGAGAATCGACCTGCCCCGCGATGAATACATCCAGATGAAACTGAATGGGGTGAAGGGGACCCCTCTTGATACCGGGAGCCAGACCTGTTTTGGCAGCCTTGCCTGGTGCTGCAAGACCTCGTCTCCCTGCATGTTCCGGGACATGACCTTAAAGCAGGCGGGCCTCTCAAGGAAAGAGTATATGCGGCAGAAACGCGATCTCTCTGATACCATAATGGGGCGTATATTCCATGACGTGTCTCCGGATGAACGCAGTTGAACGTGCGCAGCTCGCCATGATGCTCGAGGTCTCGGCCTACCCCAAACCGGGAAACGTGGACCGCTGCCATGATTACCCGGAGACGCGGCTGGAGCACTTTCTTGCGTCCACCATCTTTGCCCGGCCGGCGTTTGAAGAGGCAGAGCGGGGGCAGGGGAGGATTGGCGAGATCATCAAGCACGCGGTCCGCGATACCAACTGCCATGACGGGGGGAACACGCACTTCGGCGCATTCATCCTGCTCATCCCGCTGCTCTACGGGAAGGATATCGCGGGGGCCCTCGCGGCAGTTGCAAAGACCGATTCATCCGATGCCGTTGCGTTTTACAAGGCCTTCGCGATGACGTCCGTGAAGATGCACGCAACGGACGAGCTCGACGTCAATGACCCCCACACGCTCACGCTCATCCGCGAGCGCGACATGTCCCTCCTGGATGTGATGGAGCACTCCGCGAAAAACGACATGGTTGCCCGCGAATGGGTGACGGGCTTTCACCTGACCCGGCGGGGTGCCGACCTGCTCAGGGAGATCGGGCCGGGCAGGGATGCTGTTGTCCGGACGTTCCTGACACTCCTTGCAACCGAGCCGGACACGCTCATCGTCAAAAAGCACGGCGGCGATGTTGCACGGGAGACGATGATGGCGGCCCGGGACGTGCTGGAGGGCAGGAGGTCGGCAGAGGACCTCGATGCGGAGTGCATCCGGAGGGATATCAACCCGGGATCAACTGCCGATATCCTCATTGCGTCCATCTTTATTGCCCTCGGGGAAGGATGGTCATGGGACTCCTGAAAGGCGGGATCAACGAAATTATTGCGACCACGTCGTTCAATGCGGCACCGATGGGCATCCATCTCCGGGACGGAAAGATGACGATGGTGCTCTTTGCCGGGAGCCATACGGCAGAAAACATCCGGAAGGACGGGTGGCTTGTTGCAAACATCATCCATGACCCGGTCCTGTACGTGAAGACTGCATTCGGGGACCTCCCCCATGAAATGTTCGTCAACGAACCGGTAGGTGGCATCACCATGCAGCGCCTGGCCGGGGCAGATGCGTGGGCTGCATTCACCGCAACGATCGAGCGCACAACAACGGACGCGCTCGTGGTTTCCCTCACGCTGAAAAAGGAGATCATCGAAGAAGCGGTCATCCGTCCGGTCAACCGGGGCTTTGGCAATATCATCGATGCAACCGTGCATGCAACCCGGTACCAGAGGACCCGTGACAAAAAATTAAAGGAACTGATCGATTACCATGCCGGCATCATCCGGAAATGCGGGGGCAAACGGGAACTTGCCGCACTCGAACTTTTAATGGGATTTATTGCAAAAAAACCCGAATAAGCCGTTTTTTGCTTATTTTGCAGTCGGACAATCATTAAATATCTTGGATCCCTACTTCTGCATAATCCACTAACCCCGGGAGGATTTCATACAGAAACCATGACAATGCGGCCGATGACCCGGAAAAGGCAGATGCTCTTCGATGTCTGTATCATCGCAAGCATCCTCGCCGCTGTTGTCATCACCTATGCCAGTTTAAGCCGGGGTATTTATGATGTCTTCCCGTACTTTTATCTCATCCCGCTTATCCTGATCGCGTTTGCCCGCCCGAACCTGAGCATATACGGTACCGTTGCTGTCGGCTGGCTGTACCTTCTCCTCGTCGTTCTCATCGGGATACCGGATATCAAGACCTACACGCTTGCCACGGTCTGGTTCTATATCTTTGTCTCGCTGGGCGTCCTCATCTCAACCTATTCCCAGGTCTATCGCAAGGAAGGTGAGAAGAGCTGCGGTGCATACTACAACTCGCAGGCCGGTGTCTTCAGTTATGACCGTCAGAGCTTCAGGATCCGTGACGCGAACCGGAAATTTGCCCACATGATCCGGTACGAATGCGATGATCTGATGACAAAATCCCTGCCGGATCTCATCCCGGACCGGGAGGAGCGGGAGAACTTCATCAACAAAGTACGGGACCTGCGGAGAGTCGGCGATATCGAGGTCCGGTTCCGGGCATGGGACGGGAGCATGCGGTGGGCGCTCGTTTCGGCCGCAGAGACCGGTGAGCCCGGTGTCATCTGTACCGTGGTTGATATCACGGACAACAAGCTGGCACAGGAAGCCCTGACGCAGGCGAACAAGAAACTGAACCTGCTCAACAACGTCACGCGACATGATATCCTCAACCAGCTGACAGCCCTCCTCGGCTTTCTCGAGATCTCAAAACAGGACACGAAGGATCCCAACCTGATGAAATACCTGGTAAAAGAGGAAACGGCAGCAAATGCGATCCGGAACCAGATCCTCTTTACCCGTGATTACCAGAACATCGGGGTATACTCACCCCACTGGCATAATGTAGCCGAGACCGTTGCCCTTGCAACGGCGAGCATCGATTCCCGTGCAATCTTTATCCGTGCAAATATCCCACCCTACGAGATCTATGCCGACCCCCTGCTTGAGAAGGTGTTCTATAACCTGATCGAGAATTCTATCCGTCACGGGGAACATGTGACGGAGGTCTCCCTCAGAACCGTTGAACGGGCGGACAGTCTTGACATCATCATCGAAGATAACGGGGTCGGTATCCCGGAGGCCGAGAAAGAGAAGATCTTCCGGCGGGAATATTACAAGAATACCGGCTTTGGCCTCTTCCTCTCGCGGGAGATCCTGGCAATAACGAATCTTACGATTCGTGAGACCGGGACGCCCGGCCAGGGAGCCCGGTTTGTCATCGGCATCCCCCGGGAACATTTCCGCTCTGTTTCCGAGCATAGTGAACCGGAACCCAAAAAGACCTGACTCTCCTTGAAAAAACCGGAAGAAGATCTCACCCGGAAAATTTGAAACGTCTGAAACAATCAGCAGACCCGGGGGACCGGGTCGCCCATCGGGGGTTCGATAAAGCGTTCGCCACCGATTACAGTTTCCATGATCACGTGCGCCCCTTTGGACACGGTACCGATAATGGTTGCATCTTTCCCGTACTTGTGGGACCGGAGGGCTGCAAGGATTTCCTCGGTATCCGCTGCCGGGATGCCCATGACCACTTTTCCTTCGTTTGCCACTTCGAGCGGGTCGATGCCGAGCATTGCGGCAGCGCTCTTCACGCTCTTCCTTATGGGGACCTGTTCTTCCCTGATACGCACACAGACGCCGCCCTTCCGTGCCATCTCGTTGATGGCGCTTGCAAACCCGCCGCGGGTCGGGTCTTTCATCGCGTGGATGGTGCCTGCCTCAAGTACCTTCTCCATCATGTTCGAGAGCGGGGCCACGTCCGAGAGGATCTGTTCTCCCAGGTCGAACCCTTCGCGGTGGGCCATGATCGCAAGGCCGTGATCGCCCAGCGTTCCCGAGACGATGATCACATCGCCGGGGACAAGCCCGTTGTCCCGGACTATCGTCTTTGCAATGCCGATCCCTGCGGTATTGATCGCGATACCATCGAGTGCACCGCGTTCCACGACCTTGGTGTCCCCCGTGACAATGCTCGCTCCTGCCTCCCCGAGCGCTTCGTCCATGGAGGCAACGATCCGTTCCAAGTCGGTGGTTTCGAAGCCTTCCTCAAGGATCATGCCGCAGGAGAGCGCGATTGGGCGGCCCCCCATCATGGCAAGGTCGTTGACAGTCCCGCAGACCGAGATCCGGCCGATGTCGCCGCCCGGGAAAAAGATGGGGCGGACAACATGGGAATCGGTGGTGAAGACAAGATTTTCTCCCCCGAACGGGATGACGGCCCCGTCGTCCATGGCCTCAAGTCCGATCCCTCCGGCATTATTGTGCGTAAATTTTGTGAGCGTCTGGAGTAGTTCGCCCATCACTTCGCCGCCGGCACCGTGCATCATGTTGACTTTCATGTCAGTCATCCACCTCGATTTCTACGTTTGTGACAACGATCTCCCTGCCCTTCACCAGTTCCGGCAGCGCCCCGCACTTCGGGCAGACATAGATCTCGCTGCCTGAATATCCGCAGGGACATCGTGTCTCCGGCTGGACTTCGTGGCATTCCAGCACTGCCTGCAAAAAAAGGGGATCGTCTTCCTTGATCGTATCGAACAGGTACACGACCTGTTCCGGGTTCACCATCGCCATCTTGCCGATGTCGACATTGATCTTTTTTACTTTTGTTGCCTTGTGTTCGTGCGCTGCCGTACGTGCAGTTGCATACAGGTCATACGCGATCGAATACTCGTGCATCAGTTCTCCAGTGCCGCGTAGACCTGTTTGAAAATTTCACGTGTCTCCAGTCCCTCTTCGCGGGAAAGCCGCTGGATGGCAAACCCGACATGAACGAGCACGAACTCGCCGACCTTTACGTCAACGAGATCGAGCCGGACTTCCTGCCGGAGATCGCCATAGTCCACGAGACCGATGTTTCCCTCTTTTATTTCAATGACTTCCGCGGGAACTGCAACACACATTGATGATCCACTCTTGTATCTGACAGCTCATATGGGCGTTCCAACCACATAAAAACGATGATATCGATACCGCCGTGACCTGCAGGTCAGCGGAGGAGAAACTCATCTAAAAAATACCTGAAACGGTGCAGGAACGTTACCTGACAAAATGTGCAAAACGCCGGGGAAGAGATTTGAACTCTTGAGGTGCAGGGCACCAGTAGCTTTCAAGGCTACCGCCTTCCCGGACTAGACTACCCCGGCAGTGCTCCATATGTTGGTTTCGGGATATAAAAAAGGCTTCTTATATCGAATGGATCGCGGGGCAATTCTGATCCGGTGGGGAGTGAATGCCGGTGAGAGTTTTTAGTCCGCTTTTTTCAGGGCGAGGAGTACCGCTGCCAGTCCCGCCGCGAGGACCGGGATTACCGGAATTACCGGTGCCGCCCGGGGAGTTGTCTCTCCGGATCCTGCGGCCTCAAAGGGGGCAGGCACGGTCGGGCTTATCTCAACGGAATTGACATTCTCGCCATACAGGATCACATTGTCGGCGACCGCATACATATAGGGATAAACTTTGACGTAGATGGTCTTTCCGTTGCCCTGGAATAATACCTTTTCCGCGGTCTGTTCCCCCCGGTCGTTCACCATGTGAAGGACACCGAGATCGTCGATGTACTCGATCACCCAGTCAAGGGATTTCGACGTATACAGCGTGACCGGCCCGGTGCCGGTGCTGACGATAAAATATGCCGGTGAATCGCGTGACGAACGCGATTGTGCAGAGAGCACAACAAGGTTTCCTGTACCGGTTGTTATCGGGGTATATGCCGGGGCAGTTCCCCCCTCGGTGAGGGTTGTAATTGTCCGTGACCCGATGTACCCTTTTGAATCAATGAAACTGACCTCGTAGGTGCCGGGCAAATCGATCGGTATTTCAGCAGCAAAATGTGCGTTATTATCGGTATTGATGTACTGCGGGCCGAATACCACGAGGCCATAGGGGTCGATCACTTCGATCTGGATGCCGGAATCCTCGAGTCCCTTGATCTCCCCGGCAATATAGATCTTCCCGGTAAAACTCTGGGTGAGCGGGTAGGTCATCGTGATCTCTTCAGACCGGTCATACAGGGTAACGAGTCGCATGGAAATGGAATCTCCGCTGCCCGGTGAGGGGACCTCGACCTTATACATGCCCGGTTTCAGGCCGGTGGTATCAAAAATCGCCTTGAATGTTTTGTCGGACTGGACGGTCACCGGCAACCGTTTTATCTGGGACGTTGTCGTCATCTGGTGATACAGCACGACATCGATGGTAGTCCCGACGCCGATTGTAGTTGAACCGGTCACGACAAGGGGTTTTCCGACAGCAAGGGAATCCGGCGCGTCAATATATACCTTATACGCCGAAACCGTGCCCGACAGAAAGAGAAGTCCTATCAATAACAGGACGATCTTTTTCATCTATATCAGATCAACTAATAGGATGTTAATGATTTCTGAATTACCTGAAAAACCGCTTGCCTGCTGGCGGGGAAAAGAGCGGTACGGCAACGAACTGCTCGATTGCCTCACCATTATCTTCAAAAGCGGTGGCTGCAGCTGGTCAAAGTGCCGGATGTGCAGTTACCGGCACGAGCGTTATGGCGAACAGAGCTGCGATGCACTCCTCTCCCATCTCCGTGCCCAGCTGGCCTGGGTTGCCCGGGAGAATAAATCCGAAGAATACCGTATGGTGAAGATCTTCACCTCAGGGAGTTTTTTTGACCCTGCCGAAGTCCCCCCGGCGTTTCTTGCCGATGTTGCCGGGGCATTCCGCGGCAAGCTCGTCATCGCAGAGACCCGGCCGGAGTTCGTGCAGGAAGATACATTCAGGGGATTCATCGAGGGTATCGACGACGGGACCTGGAAGACTCCCCTGTACTGTGCCATCGGCCTTGAGACGAGCAGCGATACGATCCGGGAAAAATGCATCAACAAGGGGTTCAGTTTTTCTGATTTCACTATAGCAGCAAAAACCGCCCACGCCGCTGGCGCCGGCGTGAAGGCATATCTCCTCTTAAAGCCGCTCTTCTTAACGGAGCGGGAAGCGGCAAAGGACATGGAGACCACGGTACAGGACGTGGTCCCCCATGCAGAGATGATCTCCATGAATCCCTGCACGGTCCAGCGGAATACGGAACTGGAATTCTACTGGAAACGGGGTGCATACCGGCCACCCTATCTCTGGACGGTTCTCACGCTCCTGAAGAATTCACCCGTCCACATGACCTGCGACCCGCTTGGCGGCGGCCAGAAACGCGGCCCGCACAACTGCGGCACGTGCGATTACGAGCTTGTCAGCGGGATCCGCGACTATTCGCTCAACGGCGATCGCGATCTTATCGGTGCATTGCTGGAAACGGAATGCGGTTGCAGGGCAGAGTGGGAATATGTCCTTGCCCGGGAAAAGCCGTACTGCATGCCGCTGACACGATAATAAAAGAGAAATAATTATTTTCTGGCTTGCCCGCTCTGGATTTCGAGCTGGCGTGCGAGCAGGGGGAGGAAGGTGCCGGCATCCGAGACGATGCTGATTGCCTGGGTCGTCCCGCGGTCCATCAGTTTTGTCAGGTGTGCAGGATTGATATCCACGCAGACCGTCTTGACGCTGGAGGGGAGACAGTTGCCGACCGCAATGGAGTGGAGGAGGGTTGCGATCATCAGCACCATACTGCACCCCTCGATATGTTTCCGCATCGCGTCCTGTGCAACCATGCTGTCCTGTATCACGTCCGGCAGGGGGCCGTCATCGCGGATCGATCCCGCGAGGACAAACGGGATGTCATTCTTCACGCACTCATACATGATCCCGCCCTTGATGACCCCGGTGTCTACCGCTTTTTTTATCGATCCGGCCCGCATGATCTCGCTGATCGCATAGATGTGGTGCTTGTGGCCCCCCATCACGGGGTTGCCGGTGGAGATGTCCATGCCAAGGGAAGTCCCGTACAGGTTGTATTCGATATCGTGCGTTGCCAGGGCATTGCCGGCAAAAAGGACATTGACATACCCGTTATGGATCATGCCGGCAAGTGCCTTACCCGCGCCGGTATGGATGATCGCGGGGCCGCCAACAACGGCGATCTTACCGCCTTTTTTCCGGATATCGAGGATCTCTTTTGCAATCTTTGCGATCAGGGTCTCGCTGGGCCGTTCTGATGAGACCGTCCCGTGCATGAATTCAAACGTGCTCTGCTCGCGGGGGCGCTCGGGATACTGGACGCTCACGCCCTGTTCGCCGACCACGACAAGGTCTCCTTTCCGGATTTTCCCGAGGGCCACGGATCGTGCAGTCTTATTTTCCGGGTCTACAACGATGAGAAAATCCATCTCGATTGCTCCGACCGGGATCCATTCGCCAGCATATTTTATATTGGTCGGGTGGTTGCTTGTCGTGTAGAACCCCCTGGGGGCGACCCGGTCTGCATCGGCTGCGACCAGGTGGACATCCTTCACCTCGAGCGGGCGGGCGCCGAGCCGGTGCACTTCGGACAGGATGGATTGCAGGTTTTTCCTGCTGGATGCGGTGATGCGGAGACGTGCGTAACTCGGGTCGGTCTTTTCCTTGCCAATATCAAAGACAAGGATCTCGAAATTTCCTCCCATGTCCATGACCCGGTCAAAGAGCTGCGTCATGATACCGGAGTCAATGATATGGCCCCGCAGCTCGATCTCCTGCGATTCCACCATAATACTGTGATCTTGGGCGATGATCCTTAATATGCATTCCTGAAAAATATGGCAGGATTATCCGTATTTTGAGTGGATTGCCGCAAATTGGGATGTAATCAGATTGCGAACAATCTCCGGAAGAGTAATTTTCGTTATTTTATATTCTTCAGGTACGTTTCTACGTCATCAAGGTCTGCGCGTGTGTTCACATTCAGGGCAAGGCATGGCTCATCCAGAAGAAGGGGGAATTCATCCTGGACTTTACCAGCACGGTCCCCGCGAAGTATGTTGATCCCGGCAGGACATGCCTCGATACCATTGATCTGCTCGCGGTACGGCATACCGCCATGACAGGAATGAACCCGGCTGGCCGGGACCCACGTTGACAGGGCATCTCTTCCCGCGGTATCATAAGCCCCTGCAATGGATTTGATTGTGTCCCCGGTGATACACGGTATATCGGAAACGGAGATGAAGAGTGGTCTTTCCTCATCCAGTGCCCGGATTGCATGGACCATATCTTCCACAAAACCGCTGCCCTCTGTCCTGCAGACAGGAATATCCCGGGCCCGGCACCAGTTCGCGGTCATGGGTGTCTTTTGGGACACGGCAACTACCGGTTCGCACCCCGCCAGCTGGAACGCTTTGATCACGTAGGCGATCATCGGTTGTCCGTTGATCAGGATGAGTGGCTTTTCCCCGAGGTTGAGCCGGCTCCCGGCCCCGCCGGCCATGATCAGAGCACGCATGCGGCCAGTGCCTCAATTAGTATCCGGTTTTCATCCCGTGTCCTTACGGCGACGCGGATAGACGTAGGCAGCCCGAATGATGTACAATCACGGACAAGAATTCCCTTTTGGGCCAGCATTTCACAAAGGCCTGCAACGTTCTTACCGTAATCCGCGAGGATGTAATTTACCTGGGACGGGGTGCAGCGCATGCCCAGGGCCTGCAATCCTGAGGCCAGCAGGGTACGTTCCTTCTCAATGACGTCCCGTGATACGGCAAGATCGTCCATGTGCAGGAGTGCCTCCATTGCATAGGCCTCGGCATACGCATTCACGCACCAGGGTGAACGGGCAGTCTCGATCTTTTCTATGAACGCCGGATCGCCAAAGCCGTACCCGAACCTGATCCCCGGCACGGAGAACGATTTGGTGAGCGACCGTAATACAAAAAGGGAGGGATCGATGACGTCAGCAACGCTCTCGCCGGGATCCGCAAGTTCGATGAATGCCTCGTCACAGAAGAGCATTCCCCCGTGTTCTGTGGCTGCATGAAGGTGTCTGAGGACCTCTGTCTTCGGTGTTAACAGTCCAGTCGGGTTATTGGGATTGCAGAAGAAGGTGACCGCAGCAGCGGATGGATCGCGTGCCTGGGTTGCTCCCGCAAGGCTGGCTGACAACGCATATTCACCAAATGTCGGGGGCTCCAGGGAGAAGGACCTGTTATTCGATGAATGCCGGAACAGCACGGAACAGAAGACCCTGATCAGTTCGATCGAGCCATTGCCAACACAGATCTCTGAAGGGTCGCGGTGGAAAACATTGCCTATCCGGTCTTTGAGCTCGCTGTACGTGTCATCCGGATATGCCGCAAGACGATCAGGATCCAGTTCCCATGTGAACCGTGGCGGGGAGGGATTCACGCTCGCGCTGAAATCCAGCACCTTTTTGCTGGTTTTTTCCTGTTGCCGCTTTCCCGTCCCCCCATGCACGACCCGTTTAGGAAAGTCAACAACCATAAAAATCCGCTCTATTTCTAAAATACTTGGATTATCTGTCTTAAATGCGTTGTGAAGCCGTTGCGCAGAGCAAAGAAAAAAGTATATATAGATAGGTGCTTTATTTTGAATCATCTGGTTAAGTCAGACACAAGGGTTCTCTTTGTCTGACATATGGACGACAAAAGCCAGACATATGTCAGAAATGTGAGATACAATGATGCAAAGGATCACGCTCCGGTTACCCGAACAGCAGATCAATCTGCTCCAGCAGATGGTCGACTCTGGGGAGTACCCCAATGTATCAGAAGCGGTCAGGGCCGCGGTCCGTGAACTTGTTGAAAAACGAGCAAGTCGTGTCCTTAAGGAAAGTGACCAGGTTTCATTCAAGGTTTGAGAGGGTAGAAGACATGCAGAGTATTATTAACGACGCACTAAAAAACGCCGAACTTGAAAAAGAGGTAAAACAGTCCGGCAACGCAAGCGCAATGGAAGATGATTTTGTTGGCCAGCCAAGAATTGTCATCATCGGTTGCGGAGGCGCAGGGAACAACACGGTCAACCGTATCCACCACATGGGTGTTTCCGGTGCAGAGACCATTGCGATCAACACGGACAAGCAGCACCTGGACATGATCCAGGCCGACAAGCGCATCCTCATCGGGAAGTCCCTGACCAAAGGTCTCGGTGCCGGTGGCTACCCTGATGTCGGGAAACGCGCAGCTGAGATGGCGCGCCCGACACTCGAGGCAATTCTTGAATCGGCAGACCTTGTCTTCATCACGGCAGGTATGGGAGGAGGTACCGGTACCGGCTCCGCACCCGTTGTAGCACAGATCGCAAAGGAACAGGGCGCAATCGTTGTCGGAATGGTCAGCTACCCGTTCCAGGTTGAGAAGGCACGCCTGATCCGTGCAGAAGAGGGTCTTGAGGCATTTGCAGCAGCAGCAGACTCCGTGATCGTCCTCGACAACAACCGGCTGAAGAACTTCGTCCCGAACCTCCCGCTCGGCCAGGCATTCTCCGTCATGGACCAGCTCATTGGTGAGACCGTCAAGGGCATCTCCGAGACCATTACCGAACCGTCACTTATCAACATCGACTACGCAGATGTCCGTGCCATCATGTCCAAGGGTGGCGTCGCTGTCATGCTCGTCGGTGAGAGCAAGCAACAGAACAAGGCAGAGAGCGTTGTCCGCGAGTGCCTGTCCAACCCGATGCTCGACATCGACTACCGCGGCGCAACCGGCAGCCTGATCCACATCACCGGTGGAACTGACCTCACCCTGCAGGATGCAGAAGAAGTCGCAACCTCGCTCACGTACGAGCTCGACCCCCACGCAGATGTCATCTGGGGCGCCCGCGTCAGGAGCGACATGGAAGGAAAGATCCGGGTACTCGCCATCATGACCGGCGTCAAGAGCGCACAGATCCTCGGGACACGCCAGTCCTACAAGACCATGGTTCAGGATATCGAGTGCAAGCGCTCCAACCCCAAGGCAGTCGAGATGCCCGTACAGCGCAGGAGCGGCAGGGACCAGCCAAGTGGCGGCGGCGTCCTTGAATGGGTCGGTTAAGCAACACCACGCACCATAGAACCAATCACAAAATTCCAAAACCAGAAATCCAGGAACTGTTGGTCCATCCCAACGACCAACACCCTTTTTGAAAAAATTCTCATAGAATGGCTCCGGGGCCGGGAATACAAATACCCTTACGACCCGAAGTCTTGTGGCAGGAACAGGAGTTTCATATGGCATCCCGAAGGTTTGTTACAGAGGATACACCGGTAAGGGAAGTGAATTTGCAGAGTGCCAAGCTCTTTAAGAGCGATCTGGATTTTCTCCAGTCACGGGGAATACCGGTCCGTTCGGTACTGCGTGAAGCGCTTCATGAGCATGTCGTGAAGCTGAAGTCGGGCGTTGTTCCGGTGATGACAAAGGAACAGCGGGCAGCATTCATCATGAACGGCCATCTTCCGGTTGGCAGGATCTCGCAGGACTGATGCAAATACGACGATGACTCCGGCAGGGTGTCATCATGATAGTCTCTTCTTGTGGGGGGAAAGGCATTCCCCCGGCAACCTACGCCATTTTATAAAATTATTTTCCTGCTGGTCCCCCTGTCCGGCACGTTGGGTATGTTCGCTGCCGGTAACCGGCGAAACACTTAATAATCCTCCACTCCTTTAAAATATAGTACATTCGAATTAATCCTTCGCTGGGAGGATGGGGGTGAGATCCTGTGGACGATCCCGCCCCGGTATCGGGAGCTGAACATCATGAACAGAGTGTTGAACAAAGACTTCGATCCGAGGTCTTGCCTGAATTCTGCGCTGTTATCCTTTTCTGGTGTTTTTCGTCCTGCATCCTGTATGCAGAGTTATTATCCGGGTGGACCAGAACGCCGTAATCATACGGATCTTGTGCTCGCAAAAACCTCATACGAAAGAGTGTGCACCTCCTGTGAATGGAGAATCTGATGAGGAGTTGGTAACGCATGTTGAATGACCTGATGGAAAAGAGAAAAAAAACCCTTGCCGAGTCTGAAGAACACAAAAACCGCCGCAACGAACTGAATGCGAATGCAAGCAAGTTCGCCCGCGAGCGTAATACCTTAAACAACCAGACCCGCGAGTTTGTCGAAGAGGCGCAGAAGAACAAGGATCTCAGGGACAAATACAACCAGGAAGTCCTGGATATAAAGGCCCAGCGCAACGAGATGAACGACAAGGCCAATGTCCTTTTTGAAGACATTGAATCGTTCAAGAAAGAGCACGGCACGCAGAAGAACCGCGGTGTCAAGGAACTCCAGAAGCAGATCGAGTACATGGAGTACCGCCAGCAGACCGAGGTCTTCACCACCGACAAGGAACGCGAGCTGATCGAGAAGATCAAGCAGATGAAGGGCCAGGTGCGGGAACAGGAAGCCGAGCTCGAACAGAACAAGGAGATGCGCACCAAGATCACCGAAGCCCGCGATTTTCGGAAGGCCGCATCAGACCTCCACGCAAAGGTGACGGAAGTCGCCGAGCTGGCGCAGAAGCACCACGACCTCATGGTCGAGTCCTACCGCAAGGCTGACAAGTCCCGTGAAGCCGCAGATGCGAGCCACAAGAGTTTTGTCGAGGCACAGGAATCTGCGGATGCAGAACACAAGTTCTTTATTGCCTGCCAGAAGGAGCTCCGCGATTACGATAAGGTCATATCAGGCCTGCGCAAGAAGACCAAGAAAGTCAAGGTCACCAAGGAACAGAAAGCTGTCCGGAAAGAGGCTGAGACCCTTTTTAAGAACTTCCGTGCTGGTGAGAAACTCACCACCGACGATCTCCTGCTCCTCCAGCGGTCAAAACTCCTCTGATTTTTTATTTAATCTCTTTTTACTCTGTGTCAGGAATAATTTAATAGATTTACGGCGTTTTTATAGATATAATGACACAGGGGCGGACACTGGTCCTGAGTGTCGACCGTGACGATGACATCGGCTGGAAGGCAAAAATTGACAGCCCGTGCATTGGCCGTGCGGCATGTCTTGAGGCGGCAAATACACTGGCACTCACCGACCCCGAGGATTCTGATGTCAACGCGATCTTTTCCGCGGTCAAGATATTTGACGAACTGACCGCAAACGGCGAGGATGTCGCCATCGCAGTTATTGCCGGCAATCACCTGCATATGATTGAGGGAGATCGCAGGATTGCCACGTCACTCGCAAAGGTTGTTGAAGAGACCGGGGTAACGAACTGTGTCCTAGTGACGGACGGGGCCGAGGACGAGTATGTGATCCCGATCATCCAGTCCAGGATCCCGGTCTCCAGTATCAAGCGGGTGATCGTTAACCAGATGCCCAACCTGGAAGGCACCTACTATATCCTGAAAAAATTATTCGATGACCCGAAGATCTCCCGTATGGTCTTCATCCCGATCGGCCTCGCCATGCTGCTGTATGCCATCGCATACCTGCTCGACAAACCAGAATGGGCGACCATTGTCGTTATCGGTGTTATCGGGTGTTTCCTGCTCTACAAGGGATTCGGGTTTGACGAACTTGTCCACGGGGTTACCGCTGCCCTCAGGGTTTCCCTGTCACGGGGGCGTTTTTCGTTTGTCACCTATACGACCACGATCCTCCTCCTCATCATCGGGTTAACCATCGGGTTCCAGAATGTCCTGATCTATTATTCCGCTGACAGCAGCCTTGGGCTTGTCACGTACCTCATGACATTCATCTATGGGGCATTTGAGTGGCTCATCTTTGCCGGTCTTGTGCTTTCCGTGGGGGTTATCATTGATGTGTACCAGAACGAACGCGAAAACCTGGGCAAGGTGATCGTGTTCCCGTTCTTTGTCACGGCAATCGGTCTTATTCTCTATGCGGCCAGTATCTACACCATCTCGATCCAGGGAGTACCGGATTTTCCCCTCTCGTCTGAAACCATCTCTCAATACATCCTGTGGTCCACCATCAGCGGGATCATCTCGGCAGTTGTCGGCGTGGCAATCCAGTATTACGTCAACCAGAAGATTGTCGGGCAGCAGAAACAGGAGATCATTGAGGTCATCTGACCTGATCTCTCTTGTAGTTACTATTTTCTTTTTATTCTGTTCCCGGTTCTGCCATTGATTCAGTTGTATTATTTGAGTAATTACCTGATCTATTGTCGGGTTCGGGTTCTCGCCCTGATGTGGAGATCAACGAATTGGAAATATGAATGAATACCTGTCTGTAAAACATCATGAACGGCCACTAATGAAACAGGTTTCAGACGGGTTGTCGTTTACTTCAGAAAAAGTACCGCCATTGGAGAAAAACAAAAAAAAGATCGGGAAATTACCTGACCGATAATTGACATGGATACTTACTGTTGTGGAGGACTGTCCGGTGGGACGTTTTCATCATGGGCGAAATAACCGATCCCCTCGGGGAACTGCCGTACCATGCTGAAATTCCGTGTTACCTGGGGAGATTTGACCGTGAGATTCGGGATAACAACATTGAAGTCGTGAGCGGGATACCAGTAAATCCCGTCACCGTACGAGACCGATGCCTGGTCAACGGAAAATTCAGCACTCGAAAGGTCGATTTGCGTTATACGGGCATCTTCGTAATTCAGGATCTTCAGCAGCTTGTTCTTGAGATCCTGTTTGCCGAATAAGAAGAAGATGAATTGCGTTCCCTCATCAACGGTATAGTTGACATGGATGAGGGCCGTGCCGTTATCGAGCTGGACATCAATGTCGGATATCTTGAGATACCCGTACCGTTCCTCCTCTGCCGCGAATACGGGAGCCGCGATGCATATGGATAGGAGTAATATCAGGGCGACCGCACGGGCTCGCATAGCATAATAATTTCGTGAAGTCGGCTTAAATGGTTTTGGGTTGGAATAACCGGTCCCGGGTCTCTTCGATCAGCGGGGAATGGGCGGTATGGAAAAAACATTATTTGTTATTGGTAAGGATAATTTCGATCGAAGATACGTTGGTCTTGCCGGAATCCGTGTCGATAATTTCCGTGGAGGTCAGGATCTCTTTTTTTGTGACCCCTTCAAGGAAACGGTTCAGTGCGATCTCTGAAGTATCGACCGCCCGTGAGATCGCCTTACCCCTGGCCTTGATCGCCACCTCGGTGGCACCATTGTTAAACTGGGTCACCACGGCAAGCACGTAGTTCATGACGGGCTTGTTTCCAACGAATACTGTGTTCTCTCTTGGCTGCATAGGTTTCCCCCTGTTTTAAAGATACTTCTTCTTCGTGATCAGCTCTGCGTTCAGTACACTGGCACCGGCGGCGCCCCGGATCGTGTTGTGTCCCATGGCCACGAACCGCACACCTTCGCGGAGCCGTCCGACCGAGACGGTCATGCCCCTGCCCCGCATACGGTCGAGCCGTGGCTGCGGGCGGTCCGGCTGGTCCTCCTCAAAGAAGTGGACCGATTCAGCCGGCTGGGTAGGGAGTCCCCTGATGGGGGGCTTGTAATCGCGGAATGCCTTACGGATCTTGTCAAGCGGCTGCCGGATGTCCGCCCAGATCGCCATCGTGTGCCCGTCGATTACCGGGACGCGGTGGCAGCTGGCGCTGACTTTGAAGGGGGCGTTCTGGATCTTTTTGCCCTTCAGCGTGCCCATGATCTTGAGCGCTTCCGTTTCCATCTTCTCCTCTTCCTGGCCGATATAGGGGATCACGTTATCGTAGATCGCCATTGCCGCGACACCCTCGAATCCCGCACCGGAGATCGCCTGCATGGTCGCCACCCTGATATCCGTGAACTTAAACTGCTTCAGCGGGGCAAGGGCCGTCACCATCATGATGGTGGAGCAGTTGGGGTTCGTTACGATGAACCCGTCACGTCCTTTCTCCCGCTGGACATCGATGAGGCCCAGGTGTTCCGGGTTGACTTCCGGCACCACGAGCGGGATCGTTGGCTCCATCCGGTGGGAGCTTGCATTGCTGCAGACCCCAAAACCGGCATCGGCAAATTTTGTCTCAACCGAAGACGCAATGTCTGCCGGCAGGGCAGAAAAGACAAGATCGACATTCTTCATTGCACCCGGGGATATCGAAACGACCTTGATCTTCCCGATATTCTCCGGAAATGGCGTATCAAGCCGCCATTTTACAACTTTTCCATAGGGTTTTCCCGCACTGCGATCGGAAGCGGCAAGCGTCGTGAGTTTGAACCAGGGATGATCCGCTAGAAGTTCAACAAATCGCTGACCAACCGCGCCCGTAGCACCGAGCACTCCAACATTGATCATGATGACAGGTCCTGTGTATGTTTGTTTTCCCCGTTCTTTTAGAATATTGGCGGGTTGCAAAATCCCATTTCACTTAGGATGATAAAAACATTGTTTTTTATAATTATTTCAGGCCCGGAACGACCGGTGGTGCAGGCACACAGGCTCTTGTTGCACCAGTAGATCCGGATCACCGGGAACGGATCGGATTCCCCGGCATGGTGCAGGATCACGCTTAAATGATAAAAAACAGGGCCGGTGGTAACCGGTTTATTCCATATGAATCGCTTCGGACGGGCAGACGTCGACACAGGTCTGGCAGTCGACACACATGTCCTTGTCGACCTTTGCCTTCTCGTTCTCCATGGCAATTGCCGATGCGGGGCATTCGCTGACGCAGGTTTCACAGCCGGTACATTTCTTCTCATCGACAACAGCAACCATGACCCTTTACTCCATGCTGATGGCTTCGGATGGGCAGACGTCGACACAGGTCTGGCAATCCACACACATGTCTTTGTCCACTTTTGCTTTCTCACTATCAATGGCGATTGCGGATGCGGGACATTCGCTCACGCAGGTTTCACAGCCGGTACATTTATCTTTGTCAACGATTGCTGCCAACTCGTTCACTCCGTTCTATATGTTTCTTTTATGGGTAAAAAAAGGGTTACTATTCTTACATACAAAAATCAGGCGGAAAGAAACCAGAAAAAACCTTAAAAAAAGAGGAGAATTACTTTTTCAGGCCGAGCACATCGCTCATGCCGTAGATACCGGGCTTCTTCCCGACAACCCAGCGGGCTGCAACGAGAGCTCCGCTGGCAAAGACCGAGCGGTCGTAGGCCCGGTGAGAGAGCTCGATCGTCTCGAAGTTCTTTGAGTACATCACCTTGTGATCGCCCACGATATCCCCGCCACGGATTACGTGCACGCCGATCTCGTCCTGACGCTCGGTCATACCCTCGCGCCCGTATTGCTTCATTCGGGCACCGGCCTCCTCTTCGATGATCTGGAGGATCGTCTTTGCCGTCCCGCTCGGTGCATCCTTCTTGTTACGGTGGTGCGCCTCGATCACTTCGATATCATAGTCTTTTAAGAGCCGTGCCGATTCCCTAACAAGCTGCTGGAAGATGGCAACCCCGATCGAAAAGTTGGTGGATATGACTGCCGGGACATGGCCGGTTATCGCTTTCTCCATCTCGGCCCGCTGTTCGGAGGAGATACCCGTGGTGCCGACAATGAGGGCGCAGTTGTTCCTCGCCGCCATCTGGACGTTCCCGACAGCCGCGCTCGCTATTGTAAAATCGATGACAACATCCGCCTTTGTCTTCTTTAACAGGGCATCGGCATCTTTTGATTCCACGATATCGGCACCGAAAAAGGAGCTGGTCCTGAGATTGATCCCGCCCACAAGCTCCATGTCCGGTGCATCGTGCACCATCCGCCCGAGGGTCTGCCCCATTCTTCCCGAGGCTCCGCAGATAACCACCTTGATCATGATCGGATCACCTGAGCGTGCGCCGGGTTGTGGTTTTCTTCGGTACGGCTTTTCTGGTGGCTGGTTTCTTCACAACCTTTTTAACCGGTGCCTTTTTGGGTGCCGCCTTCACTGCACCTTTCGGGATCGTTTGGAGGATCTTCTTGAGTTGTTCGGTCTTCTTTGCATCCAGTTCATCGAGCGGGAGCCGGACCGGTCCTCCTGCGAGACCGATCAGTTCCACTGCTTTCTTGACCGGGATTGGGTTCGTATCGATGAACATGGAGCGGAGAAGTGGCGACAGTGCGTAGTGGAGCACGAGCGCCTTCTGGTAATCCCCGTGTTTCATCGCCTCGTACATCGCGACCATCCGCGCCGGGTCCACGTTCGCCGCAACGGAGATGACGCCCGCCCCCCCGAGTGCAAGGATCGGGAGGGTGATATTATCGTCCCCGGAGATGACCAGGAAGTCTTCGTCCTGCGTCTCTTCGATAATCCGGGAGATCTGGCCGATGTTGCCGCTCGCTTCTTTGACCCCGACAATGTTGGGGTGCTGTGCGAGTTCTGCAACAAGATCGGGCTCAAGGTTCTGGCCGGTCCGTCCCGGGACATTGTACATGATCACCGGGATATCGAGATCCGCAAGCTTCGTGTAGTGCTTGATGAGGCCGGACCGGTTCGGCTTGTTATAGTACGGACTGATGGCGAGCACGCCGTCCGCACCGATGTCCTTTGCCGCCTTCGTCAAGCGCACTGCCTCGGCAGTGTTGTTGGAACCCGTGCCGGCAAGCACGGGGATTTTGCCATTGACCTTGTCGACCGTGACCGTAATGACCTTCTCATGTTCCTCGAACGTGAGCGTTGCAGACTCGCCAGTCGAACCGCAGGGTACAATCCCGTGGATGCCACGGGACATAAGAAATCCGATGTTTTGCTCAAGACCCGGGATGTCCAGGCCCATTGCAGGGTTTCTTTTAAAAGGGGTTATTATTGCCGGAAGGACACCTTCGAACATAAATAGGATTATGCGTGTCTTTTGGTATTTATTTTTCTTGTAATGTATCCGGCGATGCGGTTCCGGACGCGTTTGCTGCTGATGACGGCGGACGAGCTGAGCTGCACCTTGTTCTCATCGAAACTGCCCGAGAAGTAATCCCTCTGCTGTTTCAGAAGTTCTGTTCCAATGTTCTTGATATATGACGGCTTAATTCCCATGTGAGATTCCTCAAGAATTCTATAATTTAAATGCGGTTAGAGCAGATAATGATATTGTTTGCAACGCCGGCCGGATCCTCGCCAAGAAGAATGAGCACGGCTCCGGTGTCACGGCTGCCACGGGAATAAATCACGTCGGGGACCTCCTCTTTGCAGCATGAAGCCACCCCCCAGTCCATGGTGCTGATGCCCGGCGGGGCTTTGGTTGCATCAAAGGATACCGCTTCAAGGAACAGGGACTCGTCCAGCACCTTCAGTGCCCGGTCGGAATACCGGAGCAGTGCTGCACATCTCCGGCGGGGATCGAATCGCATCACGGTCAGGATCACCCGGGCGATCTCTTCGTCCGTGCCGAATAAACAGGGCCCGCCGGTCTTCATGGCCCCGGCCGGGCCGGATATCCTGTCCTCAACGGCTGCGATGCCGTTCTTGTCCCGGGCCCCCCGGATCGCGTAGCCGACCTGTGCGCCGGCAGGAGGAACCAGTTCCGGACTCATCGATTGCGTGAGCAGGGCAACCGCATGCTCCAGCCGGGCAAGGACTGCATTGCGTTCAGAGACCGGATCCATCACAGTACTCTTGGAGGGCGAGGTATAATTAAGATGATTACGCCCGAGTTCCCGGAGATGATCAGCTCAGCTCCAGCTCGCCCCGGATCTCCATCATGCCTGAGAGTGCAATACCATAAAATTCAGGGAGAGGAATGACCGGCGCGATAAGAGCAATCCGGTCCCGGTCACAGCCGGCCGCAAACGACTTCTCCTTTGCTTTCCTGGTGATCGTCTTTACCGAGACATCGGAAAGGTGACCGCCCTTCACCAGAGCACAGGCAGTGATGAGCCCCGAGATACTGTCGGCCGCCTGGAGCACGATCTCCACCGGTCGCGTATAGGACCCGTTGAAGAGCAGGTGATTATGCCTCCGGATGATCTCAGCCTCGTCCGGATCGATCCCGTGGAGCAGGAGGATCTCTTTTCCCACAGCACCATGCTGCTGCATGTACGAGGGATTCGTCAGAATCCCGAATCGAGAAGAACCACCCGGATTCTTCGAGTCGCCATGGATTTGTTCGAAATCAATATCATGCAGGATCCCGATCCGCTCCCATGCTGCATCATCCTCCCTGAGATGACGGGCCGCACTCTTCATGATCGCACCGGTTGCACGGCAGTGGCGGACGAGGTGTTCGTCATGGATATGGGTCCGGAGAAGTGCCAGCGAGGCTGTTTTGTCCATGACAGTGATGTTGTACCAGGGAACGATACGTGTTTTTGTAATGGCTGAGGACAGGGGGTCGGTAAACCTATATCCTCCCGTGTCGAAAAGAGTATGAATGGATGCGCGACTCCTTGATGTGGTCATCGGCGTGACCGCCTTTATTATCCTGATCGTATTACTTGCCGTGTTGCCGATGGTGCTGCCGGGTTTTGTATCGCTGGCATACCTTGCGGCAATCATCGGCTTCATGATCTTCCTGTCCGGTGCAGGATACCTGGTGAACGAGAAGATTACGTAGGCGGTGCCGGAGGATTTTCTCCGCTCTCCCCTTCTGCTTTTTTTGGCCCTTTACGGCTCATGTCCCTCTTTTTTACCTTGTAGTAACTGAGCGGGTGGCTGACTTTTTCACAGAGCGTGTCCCGGTTGACGCACAGCCCGGTCGTGCGCATGGCGGCACAGGCCGGCGCCGTATACTCGGTGCCCGACCCGCCCCGGCCCGTGATGTGCTCCACCTGGTACATTGTTTTTTCAGGATCAAAGTCCGGTGAACGGGCATAGAGCCCGGCAATGCCGCTCACGTCCATGCCGATCGTGTGGAGGAACGTGGTGATCGAGAACCGGCCTGCATGGGTCAGGTTGGTGCCTGCGGTCAGTGCCGTGACCAGCGCCTGCATGCAGGGCGGGAATGCACTCTCCTCGATCGCACCGAACTGCTGGAGCATCTGCTCCTGGTATTCTTTTTTGATGAGATTTGCTATTGGAGAAAGTTGTTCGCAGATCCCTTTTGGTACATTGTAGGGGAGGTCCCGCCGGAGGATCACGCGGATGCGTTCCCGTAACAGTTCGAGGAGTTCTCCCTTTTTTATCTGCACAAGCCCGTTTGCAACCCGGCGATTGACCAGTTTGAACCTCGGGTCATGCAATACCGCGACAATCTCGACATAATCGGTAAGGGGCATCTGCTCTTTCGAGAGATCGATCCTGAACTCCGCTGCGAGATAACTGGCTATGGCACTGTTGTTGTCATCATCGATAACGGCGTTCTCGTTCCAGCCTCTCTCGTTCTCTGAGCCGGTCTCTGTATTGAGAAAATGGTAAGCGCGCTCAGCCTCGTACCGGGTCAGCCGGTCGTACAGCTGCTTGTCCCTGATGCATGACACGATGATCCGCGACAAGACGTAACTGGCGATCTCATCTTCGTCGCGGTACTGGAAGTGGGCAACAAATGTCTTTTTTGAGGACAGGGCCTGGTTGATCCGTTTCACTGCCAGATTAACGAGAATCTGTCCCCTTTCTTCTTTCAATAATTGCTCAAGTGGCGGGGAATGCCGGATATGGTCCTGTGCTTTTTTTAAAAAGGGAAAGTGGGAAAGTTCCTTGGTCGTTGGAGCATGCTCCATCAGTCAGCCTCGATACGGGGCGCGAGGAGGTACTCGACATGGCCGTTGCCGCCCGCGATATCGAACGCGAACCGGACCGGGTGGTCGATGCCAAGGAAGATCTCGACTTCGGCCGCATGGCTCATGACCTTGCCCATGTCCTTGAGATAATCGAGGGAGAAGAGCGAGCGGGCCTCCGACGGGGTAAGCGAGACGAGCTCGTCTTTCGTGAATTCCCGGCGGATGTGATCGGTGTCGCCTTCGGCAATGAGATAGAAGGTCTGGTCCTTGGGGTTGATCCCGAGCGCGATCTTGTCCGAGATCACGGCCGCGGCCTTCATCGCGTTGTTGAGGTCCTCGCCCTTGATCACAATCCGGCCCGGCAGGTTGATGGTGGGCGGGTTCGGATCTTTCCTGATCGTGTTCGTGTCGAGGAGCGTGATCGAGTAGTGGTAGCCGTGGACCGAGACCGACATCTTCTGGGCGTTGTCAGCCATCTCGATGCTGATCAGGTCGCCCTTCCCGGCCATCCCGAAGATGTTCTTCATCTTCATGAGGTCGATACCCAGCTGGCTCTGCGTTGCCTTATACGAATCGAACGCTTCTTTCCTGAGCGTGAGGGAGATCATCGCCACGTTTGCCGTGTCAACGGCCCTCGTGGTGAACCCGCTCTCGTCCGTATGCAGGCGGCACTCAGGGATGAGGGCCGAGATTGCTTCGATTGCTTCCCTGAACATGTCTGCATCAATGGTTGCTTTTAACATCGGTTACCCCTTAACAAACTCTAATACAGTATATCGTCATACTTTAATTATAGTGTTTTGGGTTTTAACCCAATATCAAGGTTTTTTAACCGGGAATGATCGGTACCATGGGTTCACAATGGGGATATGACAAGACGCACATCCGGGCGAAACAGGAAGGGTACCGTTCCCGGGCAGCCTACAAGCTCCTCGAGATACAGAAAAAGTTCGAGATCGTGCGGACGGATGACAATATCGTCGATCTCGGTGCTGCACCCGGGAGCTGGCTCCAGGTGGAGCGGGAGCTCACGGGCGCCCGGGTGGTCGGCATCGACCTCAATCCCATTGCCGTACTCAAAGGCGTGGAGACAATCGTTGGCGACCTCAACGACCCCGAAGTGCTGGAGCAGGTCAGGTCCCTGCTCGATGTTGTCAATGTTGTCCTCTGCGATGCGGCCCCTAAGCTATCCGGGCACAAGAGTTACGACCAGGCCCGGATCATCGAACTGAACGAGCAGGCACTGGCATTTGCCTGCAAGGTCTTAAAACAGGGCGGCAATTTCGCGGTGAAATCCTTCCAGGGCACGGACTTCCCGGAACTCTACGCGATGACAAAGGAACACTTTTATTCCGTCAAGACCTGTATTACAAAATCCACCCGGAAGGGAAGCACGGAACTCTATATCGTTGCGAAAAATTTCAAGGGATGAGCCCGCCCCATGGTACTGAAAGACCCCTATGACCGCCCGATCACCAACCTCCGCATCAGCCTCACGTCAAGATGCAACCTGAAGTGTATCTACTGCCACCGCGAGGGCGAGGTGAAGCCCGAGGCCGAACTCCCGCTCGAACAGGTAGCGGAGATCCTCAGGGTTGCGGCTAAGTTCGGGATCAGGAGCGTCAAGTTCACCGGTGGCGAACCTCTCCTGAGGAAGGACATCATTGATATCGTCCGCGCCGTCCCCCCGGGCATGGAGTCCTCGATGACCACGAACGGGATCCTCCTTTCCCGGTATGCCCATGACCTCAAAGCCGCGGGGATGAAGCGGGTGAACGTGAGCATTGACAGCATCAACCCGGAGACGTACCAGAGGATCACCGGTTTTGACCAGCTCGGGAAGGTCTTAGACGGCATGAAGGTTGCTATCGACTCCGGCCTCACCCCCATCAAGATCAACATGGTCGTGCTCGAAGGGATCAATGACACAGAGGTTGATGATTTCCTTGCGTATATCCGGGGGAACCGTGACCTGATCCTCCAGCTCATCGAACTGATGGACTTCAATGACTGCGACCACCACTCGAAACTGAACGGCCTTGAGGACTCGCTTGCGGCACGCTCAAAAACGATCATCACGCGCCGGATGCACCACCGGAAGAAGTACTGCCTTGACGGTGCCGAGGTCGAGGTGGTCCGCCCGCTCCACAACTCCGAGTTCTGCAGATTCTGCAACCGGCTCCGTGTGACATCGGACGGGAAGCTGAAACCCTGCCTGCTACGGACGGACAACCATGTTGATATCCGCGGGAAGAGCGGGAACGAGCTTGAAGACCTGTTCCGGAAAGCGGTGTCGCTGAGGGAACCGTACTATAAGTGATTATTTTGGCCGGGTTTTTTATCAGACCGGGTTTTTTTGTGAAAAAAATACAGAATTAAAAAAATATGCCAGCGTGATGCAGAAGGGAGACCTAACCAAAAAATCTTCGCAAAACAATACCCCTACTCTGGATGTATTCTTCTCTTCAGTCAGGTTTGGAGATGTTGGCATTATCCTCGACAATGAGAAGGTTGGTAAAAACCAGCCTTTGAAATTTTGAGGATCATCAGACCCGAGAAACGAGAAGAGCCATCAGGCTCTTCGAACCCTGATAACTTTCAGGATTTCCGGGAGTATGATTGATCCCCCGGAAAACCCGGTCCATTTTTACAACGATACCGTCTCCGGTGCAACAGGAGAATGTTTTTACAATCCCGCATCGAACGTATCGAATATGGAAGAAGACAATGAATACCTCGCCGTTCTTGACTACCTTTACAGCAAGTCCCTGATGCTCCAGGACACGGGGGGGTTTGACAAGGTCCTTTATTTCTACCTCATCGACTCCCTCGCCCATATCGATTATACCGCGGGAATCCTTGCCTATAATTTCGGGTCGCCGAAGAATATCATCGGCGCCGAGTACCTGCGCTGGCGGATTGATGAGGAGAAGAAAGGCGACCGGGCAAAATTCCCCGGCTTTGTCAACTGGCTCCGGGAGATCAAGCCGGAAAAATTCAAGGTACTGCCCTCGCTCTGGCAGATGATCTACGATACCGAAGACCCGGCGAGTTACCGGAGTTTCCGGATCGTGCCCGACCCGGACAGCAAGAGACCCCTCTCCCCGGATTTCTTCTTCGCGGTCATCGATGAGTTCTTCGATACGGAATTCCTAAAAAGCCTGTACGCGGATGCCTCGCTTGGCACTCTCTTCACCGCGTATTGTGCCGACCACTGATACTTACTCATGAGCCTTCACCATGCATGTCAGCTGCATCTGTTCAGACCTTGTTAAAATAAGGAGCGAGAACCCCCCGGGCAGGACCGATGAGGCGATCGAATACATACGTGACTTTCTTGATGGCATTGGCATCCGCTCATCTGTCTCCGGCAATGGTGACGGCATGGAGAACCTTGTTGCCATAAAAAAGGACGCCACGCTGATGTTCTGCGGGCATGTGGATGTCGTTCCAGCGCTCGATACCGGCTGGAGCCGGCCCCCGTTCTCCGGTGCGATTGATGAGGGGTATGTCTGGGGCCGGGGTGCCACGGACATGAAGGGCGGGTGCGCCGCGGTCCTCTCTGCCTGTAAAAACCTCGCGGATGGGGGTGAAGAGGTACCGGCAACGCTGGCATTTGTCTGCGATGAAGAGACCGGGGGGGAGAACGGGACCCGCTACCTGCTCGCCAGAAATGTGATCCCGCCATGCGACTGTATCATTGCCGAACCCACGCCGGCCCGTCATCCGACAATCGGGCAGAAAGGGCTCTGCCGGCTCCATATTACGTTCAATGGTGTCCCGGCCCACGGGTCGCTCTACCCGGCGGTGGGTACGAGCGCCATCATGGAAGCGATGACGTTCCTTGCGTACGTGAGGACCCTTTACGATACTGATTATCCGGTTGGCCATCCCCTGCAGGAAATTATTTCCCGATCATCGGAAATACTCGGGCAGGAACTGAAGATCGCGGGCGTGAGCGACGTCCTGAAGAGACTGACCTTCAACCCGGGGGTGATTGAGGGAGGCGAGAAGTCCAATATCGTGGCCCAGCACTGCGGGCTCGAGCTCGAGATGCGGATTCCGTGGGGATGTCCGATCCCGGACCTCCTTGCCGGTATATCAGCCCATGCCGGAAAGGGAACGGTAATAACGCAGGAGTCCTTCGAGCCTTCCATCGCCGACCCCTCGTCGCGGCTTGTTGCCGTTACCTGCGGGGAAATTGAACGTGCCTGGGGCGGGACCGTCTTCCCCATTGTCCAGTGGGCGGCAAGCGATGCCCGTCACCTCCGGAAGTGCGGGTTCAGCGTGATCGAGTACGGCCCCGGTGAGATCTCGGGCCTGCATGCGGTGAACGAGCGTGTCTCGATCGATTCGCTGGAAAAAGCAACCGGTATTTATAGTGGCATCATGCGACACTACGCGGGAGATGTCCCGCTGAATTAACGCCCTGTTTCCACAACGTTCTTCAGTTTTTCCCGGTTCCGGCTATGGATAATGAAACGCTGAATAACCGGTTTCTGGACCAGTGACCCGTCCGGATCCCAAAAAAAGAATCTGAAAATTATTTTCTCTTATTCCCTGCCCTCGCTGCAAGACCGGCAATGACTGCAAGGGCTCCCAGTGCCGTGAGCGGGGAGAGCGGGGCATATGTTGTCTTCGTTTCCACCGTTGCGGTGGAGACCGGTGTCTGCCGGAGGGTCTCTTCTGCGGCCGGGGCAACGGTTGTCATTGTCAGGGACGGGGTTGCCGTGGTATAATAGGTCCCGAGCCGGCTCATCGTGGGGGTGACCGTTGCCGTCTCACTGTAATTGAATGTCTGGAATTTTCCTCGCATGCTCTCCCGGTTATCCAGCGCCTCGGTGAAGCCCGGATCGATCCCGAGTGCCTTACTGAAACATTCGGTTGCATCGGCCGGCCTGCCCAGTGCCGCGAGTGTTTTTCCCTTGTTGTTCCAGACCGTTGCATTCTTGATCGTTATACTGGTCGCCCGGTCAAATGCGGAGAGTGCGTCTTCATATTGCCCCAGGTTCATATACACGATGCCGAGGTTGTTCCACAACTCCATATTCACGGGATCGATGACCGTGCATTTTTTGTAGGCAACAACCGCGCTTACCGACTGGTTCAGCATCTGGTAGGCATATGCCTGTTTGTAGCAGGCGTCCGGGTTATTGATCTGGACGGCGTACAGGTCTTCATAGGCAACCACCGCCTCCTCGTATCTCTGGAGTCTGAAGAGCGCAAGGGCCCTTGCGCTGAGGCCGTTTTTGTCCTGCGACCGGATTGCGAGGGCCTGGTTTGCGGCATCCAGGGCGCCCGTGTAATCGCCAAGTGCATTGAGGGCAACTGCCTTTCCCGACAGCGCCGAGGTAAAATTCTTCTCGATCGCGAGGGCGTTATTAAAATACGTGAGCGCCTCCGCATATTTCCCCGCGTCAAGGGCCGCCAGTCCCCTGGTTGTCCAGTCGAGGGCGTCTTCGGCATGGACTGACGGGACGAGCAGCAGCATGGCAAGAATGATCAGGATCAGTGTTTTTGACTGCATAATCTCATGACGAAATTTCCCCTGATCGCAGATGAATGTATTGTTTTTTAAAAGGAACGGGCCCGTTTCAGGAGGTGGTTGGGGACCGGGCTGCCAAATCAAAAGTCTTGAGTTTTACAGACAAGTTCCGTCCACGGGACCGGAAGAAGCTTATACCCGGACACTCTGATCCAGCCTTACTACTTCTTCAATGGTGCAGTTATCTATTGGGGGAATGGGCAGGCCCCGCCGCAGCCGGACAATAATCCAGCCGTCAACCACTTCCATCAGGTTGGCCCGGCATTCTTCGAGAGTTTTTCCGGTGGCATAGACTCCTGCGAGTTCCGGGATCTCGCCGTAATAGGGTTCATCGTCCCCGATGATCTCATACCGTGCATGACCAAGAGCTTTCTCAATATATTGCAGGATCAAGGTACCACCACTCTCCGGTACTGTTTATTAAATCCTGACCGAAACACCGTAGATATTTGCACTGGTGGCATATCAAAATCTCTTCAGAAAAAATTCGCGGACCGCATTAAGCCGTCCCGTAACATGATTGCCGTGAATTGTGTTTCATGTACCTGATTCATCGCGAAGGAAGCGGCCTCATGCGGATCCTTTTTTCTTCGATTACTGAGAAATGGCCCTCCCAGTCAGTACGTGATTTGAGGATATCAAGAATACATGGTGCTATGTGCGCCGGGTTTTTGAGAGGCAACCTCAGGAGGATGATTCCGGCAGATGGACAGAGATTTTCTTTTACCACCAGTTCGCCAAAATCCTTGTCATAGGTCAGGATAAGCCGGTTATCCCGGCAGGCCAGTCTCATGACGTCCAGATCAGAGATACCGGGTGCCTCGGTCCGAACCCAGAGAATATCATATCCTTCCTCTGCCAGCGCCCTGACGACCGATGATGAAATATTTTCGTCGGCAAGCAGTTTCATCCGGTGCTCTTTCCCTGATGCGGCGTAGCGTATACCCGTTCGTCGCGGACGATCTCCTGTGCATACCGGATGCACGCAAGGATATCGTCACGTCCGAGTCCGGGATATTCGTGCAATACGGCGGATTCAGTCCACCCGGATGCAAGGAGTTCAAGAATAAAATCGACCGAGATCCTTGTCCCCCGGATAATGGGTTTTCCGGCAAGTACTGACGGATCAAGAACAATCCGCGGGACTTCTGTCATGAAAAACAATCGTAGCCTGAGAATATTATACTTATGCTGGGCCGGAAATTTTTCTCTCACTATTCTCCGGAATTTTTCCCGGACCGGAAGAAAACCCGGTCCAGCATAATGCATCTCAACAAAATCTCCGGGCCTGTTTTCTGATGAACGGTTTCTGTTGACATTTGTGAGGGGAGAAAACATGCAGGCAATAGGGATCCTCCGATATCCGGAAGAAATGTTTTTAAATTTTTTACAATGCAAATTTTCTCCGGTGAAATCCCTAAAAATATTTTGGGGAATCTTTTCTCGGGCCCGGTAAATTATCTCTTGTGGGTGGAAAATTTTCCCGGAACTTTTTTTAAAACTTTTTCCGGCATTTTTTCCCTGTCGAAAAAAATTCCGCTGCCAAACCCATTCAAAAATCTGCCGGAAAATTTGTGCACCTCATCCCTGAAATCCCCTCCCCCAAACACTCTTTTTTTGAGTTTACAACCTTCCGAATCCGGGCACGTTACGGGCTCTGATTCACCATTTTTCCGGAACAGAGGTCTATACGGGCCCGGATTGGGATCCGACAACCCCTTGTTTGATACAAAACTCCTGGAGTTTTTTGCAGAACAGGGGGTCCGGCAGATGTTCACGATTCTCCATCTCTCGTCGGTGAAATCCGAATTAGCAGGCGATAATGCCTCCAAATGTCGCGGAAACGGTGGGAGGGGGAGATCTGGCCGATGAACATCTGCTCTGGACACGGGATCTTCCAAACCCGGGTTTCTTCATCTCCACCCTCCCGCGACCAGAACATCGCGGCAGCTACCTCTCCTCAAGGGAAACAGGTTCTAAACAGGCCGGTTTTTCTCTGCGGATATCTGCCCTTTTTTTCAAAAGGGGATCGCATAGGGGTTTTCCGGAACACTTCCCCCAAAAACCCCCGAAACAGGCCGGTCCGGCATTGATGAAAATGGGCGATCCGGGGCTGCTGCGTGCCCGGATGGACAGAACCGGGGGTGCAGGTCTCCAACATTGTGCTGATCCTCGCTAAGTGACGGTGCCGGGATCCCGAGGAGATATTTTTTACGATGTGAAACCCCGCTTCTCCGTTGTAAGCCCAAGGTCGAAGACTTCGTCTTCTTATCGTTCAGCCCTGCCCTGTCATGTTTCACAAAGTCGAAGGTCGGCTTCGCCTCCCCTCTTCTCGTAGGGGTTTCGACGAAACCCCTCCGACCCCCAAAACAGGGGTTCTTTTCGTTTTCCGCTCCTTATGGTCGATCCGGACCCTCTTCGCCCCTCTAAAAGCGGCTAAATACGGCCTCTCTTCTCCGACGTGAAAATGAGAAAAAACGGGGAATTAGTGCCTCATTTTCGGGAATTATTACCTCCCGGAGGGTTGCATCTACATTGCCGGGGGAAGGCCTCCGACGGAGACTCATGATGCGAAGAGTGTATGTCTCCCATGGTCTCGGATCCGGGTGGTGATCTCTCTGACTGTTCTCGCCGCCATCGCCGTTACTTCAGCCTGATCAATTCCCCTAACCTACTCATCGACCCGGAGTCCGTAAAGGCATCACGACGCAAAAGGCGGGCTTGATCAATAAAAAAATTATTGGATTGCGAGAGGAACCAAAAGAAAGATCCTACTTCCTCACCCCCACCGTCACCGCCGCGATCGCCGTCACACAAAACGCAACAAAAAAACCCGCGCCATCCGCAACAATCCCAGCAATAAACGGCAGCAAAGCCATCCCCAGATAACTCATCGTGGAGAACAACCCCATCGCAATGCCCTGGTGCTCGCGGATGCGGGAAAGGAACGCCATCTGGGCGATCATGACAACGCCGGCCAGGAATCCCAGGACAAGGAAACCGAACGGGGAGATGAACGAGGTCATGACGCCCATCACCATCAGGAACGCGGAGACCCGGATCGCGAGGATCTCATCGAACGGGAACCGGGAGATAATGAGCACCGCGATGATTGTCGCTATGCTCATGCCGGCGATCCAGTAACCAAGGATATCAGAGGATGCCCCGGAAAATTTCGGGTAGAGGGAAGTGACGACCCCGGTGATGCCGATCAGGACGATGGATGAATACCAGATCCACCGGTATTCCCGGACGAGCGAGAGGAACGCGGGAAGATCCCGGTCGGTTGCAGGAGCCGCTGCAACACGGGGCTCGTGGGTGAGCAGGCCGGTGATTGCCGGGATGATCGTGAGTGAGGTGAAGAAGATGATCCCGGCCGCGGGTTCATGAAATATCTCTGCCAGCACGCCGGCAACGATCAGGCCGAGGACGAGCCCGGCATTCATCAGGGCCATGAGATAGCCGCTCAGCCGTGCATGGTTCTCGTCCGCATTGACAAAGGACATCGCCGGGGCAACGAACAGCCCGGCACCAATCCCCTCCATGAACCGGGCGGCGAGCGCCGGAACTGTTGCCGTTGTCATGCAGATGATCGCCCCGCTGATGACGGTGACGATGAGCCCGGTGCGCATCATGGCGAAGCGCCCGTACCGGTCAGAGAGGATCCCGGAGGGCAGCGTGCTGACAACGGCACCGAGGAAATACGCGGAATAGATGGCCCCCTGCCATGAGGACCCCGTGGCAAACGCGGGGAGCACCGGGACAATGGCGTTGGACAACGCCATGACCGAGAAGATGCCGAGAAAAAGGGTGATCCGGGATCTCATCACACCATCTTTTCAGACCATACGGTAGGTCTCGAGGTTCATGGGAGAGTGGGTCTCGATATGGTAGCGCTTGTAGATGGAGCTCGCGAGATCGATCGTGTTGTTCTCATCCCCATGGATGCAGAAGATCTTCTCGGGGCGCGGCGAGATCTGGCCGATGTAGTTCATCAGCTGCCGGCGGTCCGAATGGCCGGAGAAGCCGTCGACTGTGACGATCTCGAGGTTGATCGTGATTGTCCCTTTCCGGCCCATCGGCACTTCGCGCCAGCCTTTCTGGATCCGGCGGCCGTACGTGCCGTCAGCCTGGTACCCGACAAAGATGAGCGCGTTCTTCTCGTCCTGCGCAAGGTTCAGGAGGTATTCCATGACCGGGCCGCCGTTGAGCATGCCGCTTGTCGTGATGATGACGCAGGGGTCGCCGGCAATCACGCTCTCGCGGAGCTCCTGGCTGTCCACCTGCTGGAAGCACTCGGCAAGGAACGGGTTCATGCCCTCGCGGAAGATCAGGTTCCGGAGCTCGGTGTTCAGGTACTCCGGGTAGGTGGTGTGGATTGCGGTCGCCTCGCGGATCATGCCGTCGAGGTAGATCTTCACCTTCGGGATCTTGCCCGTGCGCATCCCCTCTTCAAGGGCAAGCATGACTTCCTGCGACCGGCCGACCGAGAAGGCAGGGATGATTACCTTGCCGCCCCGCTGGATGACGGAGTTGACCGTTTCGTACAGCCGTGCTTCTGCATCCATGCGGGGCTGCTGGAAGTCGTTACTGCCGCCGTAGGTGCTCTCCATGAAGAGCGCTTCGAGCCGCGGGAACTGGTTGATCGCCGGGTTGAAGAGCCTGCTCTTCGCATAATTGAAGTCCCCGGTAAACGCGATGTTGTACATCCCGTCGCCGAGATGGAAGTGGGCGATCGCGGAGCCGAGGATGTGGCCGGCATTGTGGAACGTGAGCTTGATGTCCGGTGCAATGTCGGTCACGCTGCCATAGTTGAGCGTGATGGAGTGCCGGATATAGGTCCTGACCTCGTTCGAGGAGTAGGGGACCTTGCGTCCTTCCTTGTTGATCACGTCGAGGTAATCGAGCTGGAGCATCACGGAAAGGTCCCGGGTAGGGGGTGTTGCATAGACCGGCCCTTCGTACCCGTACTTGTAGAGCAGGGGGATGAGTGCACAGTGGTCGAGATGGGCGTGCGTGAGGACAACGGCATCGAGCCCGGAGAGTGGGTAGATCTCCGGTACATAAAGATATGGTGTTCCACCGGCATTATCGGGTTTCTCCCCGCAGTCGATCAGCACCTTGCTGTCCGGTGTCGAGAGGAGGAACGCGGCCCGGCCGACCTCGCGGCAGCACCCGAGCGTGGTGACCCGGACCCACTGGTCTTTCCGGGCGGTCTCGTCTCCCTTTCCCGGGAGGTCCCGGTGGATCCTCCGGCCGATGGTGCGGAGGAACTGCTTGCGTTCCTCGTTTGAGGACCGGAGGTACTGCCGGACCTGCTTGACCGTGGTGCTCTCGATGGGGGGGGTCCGGACAACCTTGGGCGTCCAGCCGATGTGCTTCGTGATGTCCCGCAGCGTTGTGCCGTTCTTTCCGATGACGACGCCGGGTTTCTCGGCTTCGATGAGTACTTCGCCGGTGTCGGCATCAAAAAAGATATCGGTGATGCCGGCCGTTTCCGGGACAACGGACTTGATCTCGTTATAGGCTTTTTCCGGGTCCTCGAGGATCGTGGGCCTGACGACAATCCGCTTGCGCAGGTCGCGGGCCAGGATCTTGATTAAGTCCGCCTCATCGGCAAACCGCTTGGGGTCGTCGGTATAGATGACCAGTTCCGGTCCTTCAAACTCAACCTGCGTTACATTAATGCCGCGGGGCACTTTGGTATTGATTTTTTCCTTGAGCTCTTTGAGCCGTTCTTCAATTTGCATAAAATAATCGTCCTAAAAAAGTTATACGAAGGTTTTGGCAGAATATTTCATGACTGCATCCTCGCTGAGTTCCTGGTACTTATCTTTCGTGATCACAACAACATGGATCCCTTCACCGGATGCGGAATCGCGCTTCATCGCGGATTTCAGGCCGCGGATCGAGAGTTCGATCGCCTCGTCCTCGCTCATGTCCGGCTTGTACCGGTCTTCCAGCACACCGTACGCCATGGGCGAACCGGAGCCGGTTGACACGATCTCCTCTTCCTTTGTCGCACCGCCCATTGCATCAACGGAGTAGACGCTCGGGCCCTTATCGTCAGTGCCGCCGACAAGGAGCTGGACATAGTATGGATACATGCGGTTCTGGTTGAGATAGTTCGAAAGAAGCGTTGCCGTGGCACCGACCGTGATCGGGCGGGACCTGCGGATCTGGTACAGGTTGCATTCCACTGAAAGGATGCGTGCAAGCTGCTGTGCATCGCCGACACCGCCGGCTGTGGTCAGGCCGATCCGTTCTGCGACCTGGTATACTTTCTTGGCTTTCTTGCTTGCGATCATGCTGCCCATGGTCGCCCGTTTCTCGGTTGCAAGGATGACCCCCCCGGTAAAAACAATGCCGATCGTGGTCGTTCCCTTCATGGACTCCTGTAACTGTTCAGGCATATTAACACCCCAAAAACAAATAAACGCCTAAAATTTGCTAAAAGCGCTTTAAAATATTTAAATGATATTGGGAAACTTAAAGGTTTCTAACGGTGCATCACCGCGTGAATTATTTTTCACTCCGCCGAACACTGAAAAAACATTCAGCGCGCAGGATAACCATTTTTTCTTGGAACGAGGGTCGGGGTGTTAATACTAGTATCGGTGAAATTCGCGATCAGCAGCGCTGTGCCGGAAAGGGGCGAGCCGGTGAAGTTGGCGACGGGGACCAGGTCCCGCTCGAAATGGTAAACGTTCGAGATCGTCCCATAGAATGCCGAATGCTGGCGTCCACCCCCATTGTACATGTTCTCTCCTACATGGAATGCGGATGACAGGGAAGTGTCCAGCGCTCCGCCGCCGGTTGCCGGACCCTGTGAAACATTGTTGATATACCGGTTGCCTGAAACAGATGAAAGGAGAAATCTCATGGAGAAAAAATTATATTGATGAAAGTGATTTCTTTGAATCTTCAGTCAGTGCAGGAACGAATTCCTTTACCGGCCCGATTGAAGTCCCGTTCTTCAGCGCTTCCCCTTTGAACACCCAAACCGGTTCGAGATATTCTTCCTTGTACGCTACCGCTGTTGTTTCATATCCCAAGTATATTTCGTTGATCGAGATCGTGTCGGGTTTATCCGGACCGGCTGCGGTTGAAATTCCTTTTTGTTTCAGGGTCTCAATAGAAGATTCTTGGGATTTGACAGGGTATTCTCCGATTGTCTCGTAATCTTTCCAGTTGGAGAAGAACCGGATCACATCACCATGCCCTCCAATCTCGATCTCAAATTGCGTTCCTTCGACCTTCATTCCATTGATTTCGCGGGTATACCAGACAAGAATATCTTCCCAGACCACCGTTTTCGATCCGTTGCTCTTGTTCGATTTGTACACTTTCCGGTGTTCTGTTCCTCCGACAAAGGCACCGTCAGGTAAAAGATCCCGTTCTTTCAGGAATGATGTGGCAATCTTCTTTGCTTCTTCATCGGTGGGGAGATTTTCTGTAATGTCGATCCCATTAGGAGTATCGGATCTTTCTGAATCCCAATACACACTACCGCCATTTTTATATAACATCACACGATATGTCATATTCTTTGAAGATACCGAAATAACTGAGTCTCCTTCTTTTGGTTCGTTGAAATCAGTGATATTGAATTTCTTCGCAAACGCAATGGCATTGGTTTTCGTCACCTTCGGCTGAACCGTCTTATATACGGCAACCTTTTCCGGTGCATTTGGTTTCTTGGCAGTGAATTCGATTTTATAGGATAACGATCCTCCCGCCACTTCACCGGAAATACTCTGGAATTGTTCTTGAAGAGATTCATTGGTCAGTATTTTTTGAGGTGTACTTGATGGCTGAAGCCAGAAAGCAATCCCACAAATACCTGCAATTACTAGAATCAGGCATAATCCGATAACATGTTCTTTTTTCATCATCATCACCGTCTTATGATGTTATACATTCGAAATTCTCCCATTCGATATCGTAATTTCCATTCTGGTCCTTTGTCGGAGATGATGTGCAATAATCCCCGAATCCCGGGAGATAGTCGTTACCGCAGGGATTTGCCCACATGTAAGCCCCCTTGATATATTCTTTGTTGATTGTTTCCTGTAACGTCATTCTCCAAGCATCTCGAATTTTCATTCGATCATATCCCCCACCCAACCCAGTTAACATCTGCGCATATTTCGTTCCCTGCCCCTCGTACAACAACCCATGCGTATCGAACCCGTTCACAATATGCACCCCGTTGAACACGGATTCCCAATTCGTCTGGGTGCTCTGGTTCAGCACATCGCATGCAAAGAATGTAACCCATTTTGCCTGGTTGCCTCCTAACTGCATGTTTGTACGGGATAATTCAAGGGCTGTATTTTGTGTACCGAACACTATCCCGTCATTCCATCCGTGCCCGACAAATACAGAGAAATCCGCATTATCTGCATAACTGCTTGCCTGTTCCGCAGTACTCCAATGTACTGAGCCGGCATTGTCATCGAGGTATATCCCCCGCCCGTACCAGCACTTATCGGTATCGACCGTGCCGCACTGGCCATTAATGAGATTATAAAAATCACCGGGCGTTTGATTTCCCATGCTTAAATCGTCCTGCGTGCCATGGTACATCCCGACCCCCTCAGCATAAACATAAAATGTCGTCTGCGGCGCCGCTACCGTCACATACTCCACCTTCGTCTCCGTATCGCTCCCGCCCGCATTCGTTGCCGTCAGGCTGACATCGTACGTTCCCGCTGCAGTATACGTGTGCGACGAATTCCGGTTGGTCGACGTATTGCCATCACCAAACGACCACGACCAATTGGTCGGCGAGCCGGTTGAGGTATCGGTGAAGGTGACGTTCAACGGCGCGGTGCCGGAAAGGGGCGAGCCGGTGAAGTTGGCAACGGGGGCCAGGTCCCGCTCGAAATGGTAAACGTTCGAAATCGTCCCATAGAATGCCGAATGCTGGCGTCCACCCCCATTGTACATGTTCTCTCCTACATGGAATGCGGATGACAGAGAAGTGTCCAGCGTTCCGCCGCCGGTTGCCGGACCCTGTGAAACATTGTTGACAAACAGTTCCCCTCCCGCGATATTGCTGTACTGCCAGACGATCGAATAATTCGTCAATGGGGAAAGAGGTGATGACAGGGGGGACAGTTCGGCCCAGCTGTGCGTTACATGATTATAACCAAGGACTTGGATGCGCCCGTTGAGTCCTGAGCTGGAGGTTCCGAACATGTACATGTTATAGACCCAGTGTGTACCGTCTGACAGATCACCGCGGTTCACCAGATCGTACGCATAATTCGGGGCGAGAGAATTTGCACGCATTGTGAACGATACATAATGATCGTAGTCCTGGGCAGACTTTGCACCGGAAGGGGGACTGGCAAATTTCCCATTGAAAATGAACGGCGAACCCAACGCCGCCAGACTTGTTGCAGCGGTTGCATTTCCTGTTGCAAATGTAGTATTAGAGGAGGATTCTCCTCCATACGTCGTGCTGCTATTACTCATTGTATCGGATTGGACATTCAACCCGGTAACATAATCAGCAGGTATCATTGTTGATTCGGTTAGACTTTCGTTTACCGTGCCATTTGATAACGGGTCCGCACTGACCGCGGGAATAAGGATCAAGATCGTTATCATCGTTATGAACAGTATGGTGTCTGGTTTCCATGATTTCATGTGCTGATGCCTCCTATTCAGCCCGGCAGAGGCACGACACAAATCTTCATAAGCGGAGGAAGTAAATTGTATTATGCCTTACAGGCAGGAACGGACTCATCTGATCCTCGTAAGATGGGTGAGTCCGTCCTTTCTTTTAAGCGAGTTGAATTAGGCAGTGAATTTCAACTGCCGCATTTGTGGTTTCACGTTCAATAACTATATATATTTTGTTTTTTATTTTTAAAAATGTTAAATGCTATAAAAATTTTAAAGGTTGTTAAAATTATACAATGACGTTAAAATTATTAGTTATTTTAAAATCTCTTTTTACTTTTTGATGCCGGTATAGCCCACGAACATCAGGTCGGCCCCACGTTTCATCATCTCCTCGCGGGCGAGCCTCCATCATCCCATCACCGTTTGGCTTTTTTTAAGACAACTCTGTCAGACCGGCGCCCGTTCCTAAAGACATTTTCATGCTTGCCCACGACAATTTTTCAAGAGACCCGGTAAAGGAATGGCTACACTCTGTAGAGTGAGCATAAGAAAAGAGATAATTTTTATCGCGTTGATGCGGCTCTAAAGGTTTTTATTCAGGCTCTTCGTTGCAGAAGGCCTTGATCAGGTCACGGTCATAGAGCATGGCCACTAGTTTCTTGTCGCCGTTCACGACGGGCAGCTGGTCGACACGCGAGCGGCGCATCTTCAGTGCACATTCGCTCACTTCAGCGTTCTGCGGGACGGCCACGACATTCTTGACCATCGCAAGCTTGACCGGCCGGTTGGGCAGCTGCACCTTGGAGATGCCGAAACTGATCGTGTGGTTGTCCCGGATACTCTCCCAGGTCCACTCGTCATCATCGGTCCCGTTCGAAAAGTCGGAGACGCCTACGGAATCCTCGATGCTCGAGCTCCGGATCAGGTCCCGCTCCGAGATGATGCCCTGCAGCCTGTTCTCGCTGTCGAGGATCGGGACCGCATCGACACCGGAGATTTCCATGACGCGGCCCACGACCGGCAGGGGCGTCTCTTCCCAGAGGGCAAACGTGCTGCTGGTGTACTTTTCCTTGATCTCGTCCTTGATCTTCATCTGGGCAAGGGCATGGATGATGTCTGCGACCGAAAGAAGGCCGAGCAGGTGGTTGTCCTCGACAACCGGCAGTCTCCGGATGTGTTTCGTGACAAGGAGGCGGGCGGCCTCGCGGATCTCCATGTCCGGGTCGATGGTGACCGGTTTTGAGGTCATCAGGAGCCCGAGCTGGGTCTCTTCCGGCTTCCGGAGCAGGTCTTTACGGGTGATGATACCGACGATCTTCTTGTTCTTGATGACCGGCACACCGGAGATTCCCGTGCGCTTGAGGATCTTGAGGACATCATCGCGGTTGCCCGGGATTTCGACGTGGACCACGTCGGATGTCATGTAGTCTCTGACAATCATGTCTGTTATGATCTCACCACCATCGTGGAAACCTTGCTGTGGGTGACGATGAACGTGCTTACCGATCCGATGAGGAGCCGGTCGGTCTGGCTCTTACCATGGGAACCGACAATGACAAGGTCGGCCTTGATCGTGTCGGCAAGGGCGATGATCTCGCTGCCGGCATGGCCGAACTTGAGGTGGGTGATGAGGGTGACGCCATGGGAAGCAGCCTCTGTCTTTGCCTTATCGATGACTGCCTCGCCCTCTTTCTGGAGGACATTGTACATAATCTCCACGGTATTATCGGTCGGGAGCGAGGAGAAGAGACCCGTCTCGACAACGTATGCTGCGTGAAGCTTTGTGTTCCCGGCCTTGGCCATCTCAATTGCCCGGTTGAGGGCATATTGTCCTGCCGGCGAGCCATCGAGTGCTACAAGAATAGTATTAAACATGAAAATCACCCAGAACAAACATGGCTGTTTTATTGGATGTCTGAATTAAAAACATTTGTGCCGATCAAGCCAAATGAAGCCCGTTTAATGATTGAAGTAACAGGATCGCGGCTGAAATTCAGCGCGTTTTTTTCCGGCCGGAACACGAACAAATTTGCCGGTGCACCTTCCCGGATATAAAATGGTTCGCCGGCCAGGGCTGAACCGGCAATAGCGGAACGGAGAGTTGCAACGGGACTGGTCCGGTAAACCGTTGACAGGAACGCCATCTCCCCGAACAGGTCCGGCGGCACGAACATCACGTTGTCGGTCCCCAGCCAGACTGTGCAGCCCAGTTCCTCCATCACCCGGACCGGGGGATGGCGGGAGGAGCCCGTGACACCGAGTGTCCAGTTTGACCGGGGGCATACGACAACCGGGACCTGCTCATCCGCACAGCGCCTGAGCTGCTCTTTTGTTGCATGGGTTGCGTGGACGATGAAGTCCGGGTCGAATGCAAGGGCCGTATCGATGTCCCCTGCGTCCCGTTCCCCGGCATGGAACGCAATTTTTTTCCCCGCCACTCGTGCTGCAGCTACCGTTCGTTCAAGGTCCGGAACGTCACGGGCGCTGCTGATCCCAAGGCCCCCGGCGATTTTCTCGCCACCGTCACGCCCGAAGATCTCTGTCCGGAAGGGCAGCCCTTTACCGGCATCCTGCAGGGCAGTCACACCCTCCGCCCCGCCTTCACGGAAGTCTGCACACCCGGCAGTGCCCGCCGCGACCATCCCTTCCATGCTCGCCCGCATGCCGGCGACCAGGTCCGCCCGGGATGCAGCCCGGAGAAGCCGGTGCTTCAGGCCGTCCGGGGGGGTGACCAGCGCAACAAGATCACCGGTCGCCCCGCAGTCCATCGCGATAGTGTCCCCAAGGTGCGTGTGGGCATTGAAGAACGCCGGGCAGATCCATGCCGGGGGCGCCCGGGGATTCTCCTCGATTGCCGCAATCGTCCCGTTCTCGATAACGATATCAGCGGGAATGAGCGCGAGCTCCTCCCCTACTAAGGCAGTTCCGGAGACAATATGAGGGTCTTTTTTCATAGAGCGTATCTCTCCTTTATATATCGAAAAATGAAATATATTTGCATGGCAAAGAAGCAAGGTGGAAGATTACTTTCCTCAGCAGGACTCGTCAATTATTATGAGAGCGAGGACCGTCGGGCTGTCCATATCAGCCCCGTCACCGTGATGGTCATCGCCGCCGTGATCGGCATCATCATTATGACGTTCAATATCGTGTTCCCCGGATAACCGGGAACCTTTTTTTAGGACCATTCCTTCTTCAGCACGCGGCGCGTGATGTCCTCCTCTCCCGAGAAGTAGAGGTTGTCGTGCCCTGTCCATGCCGGGCAGTTCCGGAAGATGACTGCAGGGACGCCGTTGTCGCTCTCGCCCATCACGAAGTTGGAGAACCCGGCGATCTCGTCGACAACCGCTTCCTCCGTGATCTTCAGCACGTGGCCGAACAGGTCCGTGTCGCCCCGGAAGTCGCGGATCGCGGTCATGCCGCTCCACCCGATCGCGTTGCCGGTCTGGCCGCGCCGGAACGACCTCCCGCAGGTATCGGTAATGATCACACCGACATCCTTGCCGGAGATCTCCTTTATCCTCTTTCGTACATCCTCCGCTGCCTCCATCGGCTCGGGCGGGAGGAAGATCACCATGCCGTCCTCGATATTGCTCTGGTCCACCCCGGCCCTGACCCCGATGTGGCCGAACGAGAGCTCGGAGAGGATGAACGGGTGCTCCATGATGATGTCCGTGGAGGCATCCAGCACGGCCTGCACGAACCGCGGGTCTTCCCCGTTCAGTTTCCCCAGCCGCACCGCCCGTTCCGTGGGCGTGATGGCCGCAAGGGATTTGGTATATCCTTTCGCTTTTGAGTAGATGGTGGAAGCGATGCAGAGGATGTCGCCATCCATGACCGGTAGGCGTTCGCAGACCAGTGCTGCGACATCGTCGCCGGCCTGGATGAGGGGGAGCCCCTGCACGCCAAGCACCTGAATTGATCCTGTCATCACATCTTTATGAGACGAACAGCCGATATCAGGATTTCGGATTGATTGTGGAAGTGGGTGGATTTCGAAAGATTTGGTCGGATTTTTCTACAATCCTATTTTTTGAAAAAAATGATCGGTTCCGTTCATCCTTATGAAAAAGGATGGCTCCCCGCCTCAGGGCCTCTCCGAGGCACGGCGGGGCAAGTGAGTAAAAAAAAATGAGAAATTCATTAAAGAATCGTCATTGAGTGAAGGAAATTGATACGGTCTATTCATTATGGATTTCCCCATTTTTAATTTTCTATAAGATATTTATTACAAATAATGTTTGATTAATGGTAATGAATATCTATGTAATTGTAAGAAAAATTTGGTTAATTGTTCTACTAATTGCATTATGCATAATCGTCTCATCACTTTTCTTTCCCTATGTGATTATTGGATATCCGAATAGTCCCATCATTTCTGTGAATTCTAATTATGAAAAAAACATTTTTCAACCGAATGCCTTTTTCAAGGAAAAATATGTATCTGAAATTTATCCAAAAGGTGAAGAAATCATTTTATCAGAATTACAGAAAGTGAAACAAATAGATGATAATGAATTAAAATTGGATGAAATTTTTAGATGGGAGATGCATGATTGGTACGATCCTCTGTGGGAACCGAATAATTTTTATTACTTCAATCAGTCTATAAATTATATTAGTTATAATAATGAAAGTAATAAGATCCGAACGAATAATTTTTTTGCATTTCATCATTATCGACAACAAACACCTTCTGGTGTTTACTACGGAAATGATCCATATTGGATAGCGTACAATAAAGTTGGTGCCTGTCAAGAATTGTCTAATTTGTTTGCATATATGGCGGCACAATCTGGAATTAAATCGAGAACTGTTCAAACAATATGGGATCATCAATGGGTTGAAGTTGAGATAAATGGAGAATGGAAATATTATGATCCTTGGTGTGCGGTTGAACATGGTTATTACAATTCATCTGATGAGAATTTGACATTCAAGTCAAAATGGTATAATTATCCTGAAAATTTTAGAGATAATTGTCATGGAATGGCCTACGTGAATTTTTATAATGATGTAATTCCAAATCCTGTCGCCACCCAAGTTTATTCATATTCTTATATTTGGCACGACATCAAGAAATTCGAAATTTTTTAAATTGCTTTTCAGTTACTGATCCGCCGCGGGGGCGCCCCGTCGGGGGCGGCGGTGTCTATCGTTGAAGGGGGTATGGGGGTCTCAACCCCCATCATCAATTCCGGCATATCGTGTTTCCGCTCCAAGCGCCAGTATAGCTCCCGGGTAGTAGCGCCGATATGTTTTTATGATGATCGCGTGAATGACCTCATAGGTATGTACCTCATAATCCGGTGTCCGAGCTGCAGGACATTTACTTACGTGGACAATTTCCAGCGCTGGAAACTCTGTCCCACCTGCGGGCACGCCTATGAGGTGGCAAAGGCCCCGACCTATCTCGATGTCCATGACCACCACGAGGCCGAGCACATCGTCCGCCAGATGGAGAAACACCTCCACGCCACGAAAAAGAAGGATTTTTCCCCGGAAGAGACCGAGGAACTGCGCCACCATTACACCACGCACCTGCGCACGAAAAAGCACAATTCCGTGCACTGACCTCCTTTTTTTGTTTATCCTGGTTATCCCGAGGATTACGCGTCATCGGAATGGATTGTCCCGCGCACGTACGAAGCGGCAACGCCGGCCAGGCACAGCACGGTGAAGACAATGAATGCGACCGTCACGCTGGTCATGAGTGACGGGTATATGGCGGGCGTAATGGTCTCTCCCCCGATGAAGACCGTGAAGCAGAACATCGCGATCGCCATCGAGATGAGCTGCCCGAACGACCGCATGGTGGCATTCATGCCGGATGCGATGCTGAGATGTTTCTGCTGCACCGAACTCATGATCGCGTTTGTATTGGGAGAGGAGAAGAGGCCGTAACCAAGGCCCAGCACCATCAGGCTCGCAACAATTACCCAGAGCGGCGTGACCGGCGTGAGGAAGATGAAGAACGAGAGCCCCAGCGTGGTCAGTGCCATGCCCGCGGTCGAGACGATCCGTGGCTCGACCCGGTCGGAGAGCCTGCCTGCGATGGGCGAGAAGATCATCTGGACCACCGGCTGCGCGACAAGGATGAGCCCGGCGGATTCGGCAGAGAACCCCTGGATATACTGGAGATAGAGGGAGAGAAGGACGCCAACGCCGAATGTTGCACCATAGTTGATCATGGCGGCGATGTTGGAGAAGACGAATGTCCGGTTGTCCGCGAATACAGAAAGGTCGATGAGCGGACTGGACGACTTCCGTTCCCACCCGGCAAAGGCAACTCCGGCGACCAGTGCCACGACAATCCATGCAACACCGGTACTGTCCGGGAGGAGGAGCATCCCATAGATAAGGCAGAAGAGCATAATGCCATAGATCACTGCCCCGCAACGGTCAAACATCTCACCGGCAGCATCTGCCCATTCGTGCCGGACGCCCTGCAGGGTGAGTGCGATGGTCAGCAGGCCAAGCGGCACATTGATGAGGAAGATTGACGGCCAGCCGAAGTGATCGGTCAGTAACCCGCCAAGGAACGGCCCGAGTGAGAGACCGGCATAGACCGTTGCGATGATGATGCCGAGCGCCGCCCCGCGTTCTCCCGGGCCATAGACCTGAGTGACAATTGCAAGGGACGTGGCAAAGAGCATCGCACCCCCGATACCCTGGACAAACCGGGCAGCGATCAACAGCCCATCACCCGGAGCAAACGCACATGCCAGCGAAGCAATGGTGTAGATAAGGACACCGGCAAGGAAGACTTTCCTGCGCCCGATGATGTCGGCGTACCGGCCGAACGGCACGATGAAGACCGCAGCGGAGATGATGTACGCGGAGGTGATCCAGCCAAGGGTGACCGCATCTGCATGGAACTGTGCTGCTATCGCCGGCAGGGCAACGGTAATTGAAGAGCCGGTGAACGGGACGAGGAAACTGGCGAGTGCGGCAACAAGGAGGATGGTCTTTTTCTCGCGGTCATCGATCATGGGGGCACCGGTTATGCAGTGATCTGCTGTAGGCACAGTCGCAATAAAAAACTGCACATGGGCGCGTCAGCCGGTGGCGGGTCCCTGGCGGGATGTATCCCCGGACCGGAAATAACCCGGGGGGTGAAGATCTCAAACCGCGCACTGTTGCCGGGGGAACAGTTCATCTGCTATGCACCGGCATTGATCTGTAGGAGTGATAAATGTGGAAGCAGACGTGGTGGTGGCAGGTGCCGGGCCGGCCGGGCTCTTCTGCGCGATCCATGCTGCCGGTGCCGGCTGCCGGGTCCTCCTGCTTGAGAAGAATGAAAAGCCGGGCGCCAAGCTCCTGCTGGCCGGTTCAGGGCAGTGCAACCTCACGCATGACGGGGAGATCCGGGAGTTCGTCACCCATTACGGCGACCATGGCAGATTTGTCAAACCTGCCCTGATGTCGTTCACCAACCGCGATCTTGTTACATTTTTTGAAAGCAGGGGGCTTGCGATGATGACGGAGGATTCCGGGAAGGTCTTCCCGGGGACCCGGCGTTCGGAGGATGTGCTCACGCTCCTCCTTGCAGAATGCAAAAAACATGGGGTGACCATCCGGTGCAGCGAGCCGGTGGAGACCGTGTCCCATGGGGGCGGGACGTTCACGACCACGACCCGTACAGGGCAGTATCATTCAGGAATCCTTGTCATCACCACCGGGGGTGCCTCGTACCCGAAATGCGGGACAACCGGGGACGGGTACCGTTTTGCGGAAGCGCTCGGCCAGCCGGTGACGGAGATCGCACCGGCCCTTGCCCCGCTGCTGGTCCGCCCGTTCCCGTTCGCGGGCCTTGCCGGGATCTCGTTCGAGCGGATGCGTTTCTCGGTCTGGCGTGGCGGGAAGAAACTCGCGGACCATACCGGCGATGTCCTCTTCACTCACCTCGGCCTCTCCGGCCCGGGGATCCTTGACGCCTCGCGGGACATACAGCCCGGCGATCAGGTCCGGCTCTCGTTTGTCGGTGAAATGCGGCGCGAGGAATTTGCCGCCGACATCGCGAAGCGTGCCGCCGGGAACACCGGCTGGCAGGTGAGCACGATCCTTGCAAAGTACCCGATCCCGGAGCGGCTGAACCGGAAACTGCTGAAACTCTCCGGCATTCCGGAGGAGCTGAAGTGCGCCCACTTTTCGGCAGAACAACGGAACCGGCTCGTGACGAACTGCACGGAATTCCCGCTGGTTGTTGAACGGCTCGGTGAGTTTTCGGTTGCGATGGCAACCCGGGGCGGCGTTGCGCTCGACCACGTCAGCCAGAAGACGATGGAATCCAGGATCGTGCCCGGCCTATTCTTTGCCGGGGAAGTGCTGGACATCGATGGCGACACTGGCGGTTACAACCTGCAGGCCGCGTTTTCGACCGGGTATCTCGCGGCGTTGGCGATCTGGAAAAAAATGATGGAAAAACCGGCCTGACCGGCGGATGCGGAACCCGGGACCTGATATATATATCGCCCTCTTTTTAATCCCGTACGGTGAAGAGATTACCATGGAGCCAGAATTCAAAAGGAAATGGGGCCTCATGTTCAAGGCCCTCCTGATTATGCTCGCCCTCCTTTTCCTGAGGACTGCTATCGATCTTGCCGGCTACGATATCATACCCGTCAACAGGGTTGTAGGGGCCTTTATCACCGGCGCTATTTTCACGATAGCGATTATCTTCACCGGCACATTCACCGATTTCAAGGAAAGCGAGAAAGCAGGCAGTGATCTTGCATCGGCACTGAAAGCACTGTACAATGACAGCTGTGTCCTTCCGCTTAACGATGAAGCCCCGGCCCGGGTCTTCCGGCAGCACCTCCGTGACCTCCACCGCACGATCCGTGACGGCCTGCGGGAGAACCGGTTCAGCCTTGGGGAGGTCAACCGAGCCATGGATGTTCTCAACAACGATGTGCGGACCCTCTCGTTCCTGAACGTGGCGCCACCGCTGATCGCAAAACTCAGGAACGAGATGGGGTCAATCGACAGGATCTGCAACCGGATTGAGGTGATCATACGGACCGATTTCATCCCTGCTGCGTACGCCCTTGCCGAGCTCGCGACCGGGGGGGTCATCCTGCTCATGCTCTTCATTCATCTGGACAATATGTTTGAGAGTACGACAATCTTTGCAATCGTCTGCACCATGCTCATCGGACTGTTACTCCTGATCCATGACATGGACAACCCGTTCGAGTTCGGGCCGGATGCGTATGCCGATGTTGACCTGGAGTCGCTGGTCTTCCTGGAGACTTATTTCGATGAACAGGACGCAGCGATGGCGAAGAACCCTCTATCACCTGGTTAAACCATGATGGGGGAGCTACACCCACCTTTTTTTTGCGATATCTCATGAGTGTAACATTCACTTCAGGAGTTATCACACCTCGGGGGGAATGCAGGACCAATGATCCGGCACCGCTGTACTCTTACGTGCAGATGATACGTTGTTAACCGTTTAAGAAAAAAGGGAACTGGTATGACCGGGTATTGTTTTCCGGGATGAGAGAATGCCGGTCTCCCGACAGATTACTCTTCTTTCCTGCCGATCCTGCCGGGACCGATCACGATCCCGGCCCTCTTGATCAGGTAATAGCCTGCAGCAAGACAGACCAGGATCACACCGATCCCCATCATTTCAATGCCAAACTCATAACCGCTCATGGCTGCAGTGGTGGTTAACGTTTTGCCGTCTACCATGGTCGTTGTATACGTGGTGGGATCGAGAAGGATCACTTTACGGGCCACCGCGATGATCGCAAGCAGGACAACGATCTCCACGTGAATCGTGTTCTCGCGGAAGTATGCCTTGATCGTATCAAGCAGCTCGACGCCGATGAGCACCAGCAGGAATGCACCGAGCACCAGGAGCATTTCGTGGGATTCCAGGAGGTAGGGGGAGTCAATCCACAGGGATTTGAAGAGGAACACGAGGAGATCGACAATTGCGGCTATAACAACCACTATGAGCATGATCATCAGCGCAGCATAGACTATCTTTTCAAACTTTTCGACAGGGCCAATAATATCCATTTTCATCCCTCAAACGGTATCAGGTCCGGCAGTGCCGGGTCATACAGGTTCACAACATCCCCGATTACGATCACGGCCGGGGGTTTTACACCGGCCTTCTTTGCTTTACCGGCAATCGTGGCAAGGGTGCCGGCAGTAACCCGCCGGTCCTTACGCAGGCCCCGCTCGATGATGGCGACCGGGGTTGTGTCGGATTTTCCATGTTTCACCAGTACTGCTGCAATCTTCCCAAGGTTAGCAACACCCATAAGGATGACGATCGTCCCGCGGCTCTTTGCCAGCAGTTCCCAGTCAAGGGCCGGCTCTGCCTTCGTCGGGTCCTCGTTGCCGGTCAGGATTGTGACCTGCGAGGCATATTTACGGTGGGTGAGCGGGATCCCGACCGATGCGGGGACGGCAAGGGCGCTGGAGATCCCGGGGACCATCTCGACAGGAATCCCCGCGACCCGGACGGTCTCGAGTTCCTCGCCGCCCCGGCCGAACAGGAACGGGTCGCCGCCCTTGAGCCGGACCACGACGTTCCCCTTCTTCGCACGGTCGACCATCAGTGCTTCGATCTCATCCTGTTCGAGCGTGTGCTTCCTGCCATACTTGCCGCAGTCAATCTTCTCGGCCCGGGCCGGGAGGGAGGCAAGGATCTCCTCACCGGGTAACTGGTCGAACAGCACCACATCCGCGGCATCGATCACTTCGCGTCCCCGCTGCGTGAGGAGCCCCCCGGTCCCGGGACCCGAGCCCACAAGGTACACTTTTCCGTTCATGGTGTAATCCCCAGTTGCCTGTATGCCTCGTCGATAAGGCCCCGCGCCTTTTCCCGCAGCTCGCGGCCCTGTGCCCGTGCCTGCTCGATAGTTGTCACATCGACCTCGATCCGTTCCGTCTGTTTCCCGTCAAGCGAGAGCACCTCGGCGATGAGGTGGCCGGCCCGGCAGTAGATGCCAAGCGGCGTGAAACAGCCCCCGCCCAGCTGCTCCATAACAGCCCGCTCGATCAGCACATCGGTCCGGGTCTGCGGGTGGTCGAGTGCAGAGAGGACTTCCATCAGTGAAGGGTCGGCCCGGCTGACCACCGCTATCGTGCCCTGGTTGGGTGACGGGACGAACTTCTCCGGGGGGAACGGCTCGCCCTTGATCTGGATCCCGAGCCGGGTCACGCCGGCCTCGGCAAGGATGATTGCATCGTATTCGCCGGCACTCATCTTCCGGATCCGGGTGTCCACGTTCCCGCGGAGATCCTTAATCGTGATATCCGGGTCGTGGCGGAGGAGCTGGGCGCGTCTCCGTGTGCTTGAAGTCCCGATGATGCGGACATTCGCCAGTTCGCCCCGGTGGGCAATGAAATCGGCCGGCGAGTCGCGTTTCAGGATCGCGGCGGTGAAGAGGCCGCTCGGCCGGTACGCCGGGATGTCTTTCATGCTGTGTACTGCACAGTCAATGGTTCCATCAAGGATCGCGTCATCGAGCGCCCGGACGAACACGCCCTGTCCCCCGATCGCGTGGAGAGGTACCTGCGTGGTGGTGTCGCCCTGCGTATTGATGATGATCTTCTCGGCCGCGATATCCAGTGATTCCAGCTTCTTTATGACCGTCCCGGTCTGTGCGAGGGCAAGCTTGCTCCCCCGTGTCCCGATCCTTATCGACATGTTCTGTACGCCTGTGCCAGGGCAGTGAGATCGTGGTCGGTGTGCGCTGCGGAAAGGAAGTTGGTCTCGAACTGCGAGGGTGGCAGGAAGACCCCGGCGTCCAGCATCTTCTTCCAGAACGTGTTAAACGCGGCCGTGTCGCACTCCTTTACTTCCCGGTAGTTCTGTGGCGGGCTGCTGCGGAAGAAGTACTTGAACATCGAGCCGAGCCGGATAAACGAGCCCCGGTCGTTCCTGTCCAGCGATTCCTCAAGCGCCCGCGTCTTGTCGTCAAGCTCGCGGTATAATTCCGGTTTCGCATGGAGCCATTCGATCGTTGCCATGCCGGCCGCGAGCGAGAGGGGGTTGCCGGAGTACGTCCCGGCCTGGTATACCGGGCCCTGCGGTGCCACCATCTCCATGATCTCCCGCCGGCCACCGAAGGCCCCGATGGGCAGGCCGCCGCCGATGATCTTGCCGAGCGTGGTGAGATCGGGTTTTACCCCGTACTTCACCTGTGCCCCGCCGATACCGACGCGGTAGCCGGTGATCACTTCATCGAAGATGAGGAGCACGTCATGGGCTTTCGTGATTTCCCTGATATCGCGGAGATAGTTGTCCTGCGGGAGGATGGGGCCGACATTGCCCTGCACTGGTTCAATGATGAGGGCGGCGATGTCCTTGTTTGCCGAGAGCATGGCCTCCAGCGCTTCGGGATCATTGAAGGGAACCTGCCGGGTATGGGCCACGAGATCGGCGAGGACACCGGCGGAGTCCGGGACGCCCATCGTGGTTGCGCCGGACCCGGCCTTCACGAGCACCGCGTCATGCGCACCATGGAACCCGCCCTCAATCTTCACGATATCTTTTTTCCCGGTAAAACCGCGTGCGAGCCGGATCGCGGCCATCGTTGCTTCCGAACCACTTGAAACGAACCGGACCATGTCCATGCCCGGGTGGTCACCGGTGATCCGTTTCGCGTAGGCCGGCTCGAGCGGCGTGGGCGTGCCGTACAGCCAGCCACGGCCGAGCTGGTCTTCGATCGCATTGCGGATTGTCGGGCGTGCATGACCGAGGATCAGCGGGCCGTAGGCCATACAGCAGTCGAGGAGCTCGGTGCCGTCAACGGTCCGGATATGCGAACCTTCCGCCAGTTCCGTGTAGAACGGGTACGGTTTGATCGCACGGACCGGGCTGCTGACGCCGCCGGGCATCAGGGTCTTTGCGAGCTCGAAAAGATCGCTGCTTGCATTATGCTTCATCGAGCCACCCGGCAACCTCGCCCGCAAAATAGGTGATGATGAGATCCGCCCCGGCCCGTTTGATGCAGGTGAGGCTCTCGAGGATCGTCTCTTTCTCTTTCAGCCAGCCGTTCGCGGCGGCGCCCTTGATCATCGAGTATTCCCCACTCACCTGGTACGCGGCGACCGGCAGCCCGATTGTTGCGACTTCCGAGAGCACGTCAAGGTAGAACCCCGCCGGCTTCACCATCAGGATGTCTGCCCCTTCGTCCGCGTCCATCTGCGATTCGAGGAATGCCTCGCGGCTGTTCCCGGGATTGATCTGGTAGGTCGAGCGGTCGCCAAACGAGAACCCGGAGTCCGCTGCTTCCCGGAACGGGCCGTACAGTGCAGACGAGAACTTGGTGGAATAGGACATGATCAGGACTTCGTCATAACCGGCTTCGTCCAGCGCCGTCCGGATGGATCCGACCATCCCGTCCAGCATGCAGGAGGGGGCAACAATATCGGCGCCGGCCTCCGCGTGGCTGAGCGCGATCCGGTCCATCAGCACGAGCGATGCATCGTTGAGCAGGTCCGTGCCGCCCCGGGTCTTCCCGATGATCCCGCAGTGGCCGTGGTCGGTGTACTCACAGGCACAGACATCTGTGATGATGACCATCCCCGGCACGTCTTCCTTGACCCGCCGGACCGCCTGCTGCACGACGCCCTCCGGATCATACGCGGACTTTGCTTCCGGGTCCTTGTCTTTCGGGATGCCGAAGAGGAGGATCGCCCGTATCCCTTTCTTCCAGAGCGCCGATGCTGCACCGGCAATACCGTTGACCGGGTATCGGAACTGGCCGGGCATTGCCTCGATGGGCTTGGGGGTGGTGATCTGTTCATCAACGAACAGGGGGGCGATCAGGTCGTTCTTCGAGAGGCTGCACTCGCGCAGGAGCGGCTGGATATTCCGTGAGCGTGTCCGCCTCATCCGGCGTTTGGGAAAGATACTCGTGTGTGCCACCACCTGTTATTGGTTGAATACATTTTTTGAGATCCATCGTATTTATGGATGCAGTATCCGCGGGCGTGTATGGTTTAATTATCATGGAGTATGAGAGAGACTACTATCGGTCCGTGTCTCCGGCACGGGGGATGGGGAAATGGTATGAACAAAAACCGGCAGGCCGTCATTGACCAGTACCGGAAGATGTGCATCTGCGATCCGTGTCCGACCTGCAATGAGTGTATGCGGGCGGATGATGCCCTGCTCTTCTGCGTGATCGGCAGGAGCCCGACCTGCACATTTGAGAAAAAGGAGTGCCTCTGTGCTGCATGTCCGGTCACCCGGGCCCTTGGCCTGAAACACAGGTATTATTGTATCCGGGGCACAGAACGGGAACAACCGTAATGCGGTATCTGCGGGTACGTTGTCCCCTCTGCACAATCTTTTTCTTCCGGTCGGATTGACCGGATAGTATGAACAATCACGGCTCCCTCATCCTCGCGCTGCTCGTGTGTGCTGCACTTGCCATTGCCGGATGTACTACTACAGACACGAGCGCACCCGCAACACCGGTTCCTGCCGCAACGGCCACGTACTCGCCGGCCACCTCACTTTCTTCGCTTTCCCTCGACCGCACCGATCTCCCGGAAGGCTATGTCCTGACAGTGACCCGGCAAAAGAACGCAACAGAAATGGGAAGCCTTGCCAAAACCCTCGGCTGGCGGGCCGGGTATGTTGTGGAGTACACGGATACAAAAGAGGTCCCGGGGAAATCCCCGTTTGTCGTCCTCCAGTCTCTCGCCACCTACCCGGAGAGCAACATGCCGGATATCATTGAGTATATCAACAGGACAGACCGCTCCTACAGCGACCTCGTGTATACGGACCTCCGGCTGTCAGGGCTGGGTGAGAACTACCGGGGATTTGCCGCGGGTGTCCGGAACCCGGGTCTGCCCCCGGCCGTGACAACCGCCTCCGGGACCTCCGTCCCCCTTTCTGCAACAGGGCTCACGATAGAGAATGCGGACCAGAATACCCTCGGGCAGGATTTTGTCGAGATCGTCTTCTCCAAAGGAACGACTCTTGAAGTGATCCGGATGAGCGGGCCGGTCGTGGACGACAAGGCAGCGATCGCTATCGCACAGAAGGCATATCAGAAGATCCCATAAATGGGATCTTCTTTTGCTTCGGGTCTGATAACCCTCAGCATCCCGAAGATTCCCTGATGGGAATCTACTCCTTCTCGTGGTTTTAATGAACCACGCGAATCTCGCCGATTCCCTGACCGGGATTCCTTTTTTTAAAAAAAAAATTCCGGACTGATCCGGACGTGGATTATTCTTGCGGAGGATTTCCTTCAATAGGGTCGCCTTTCGTGATCGCGTTCACGAGCGCCTCGGCAGCGGCGATGTCACCCACTTCGGCACTGGTGCGAATGGAGAAGGTCGCGTCCGTTAAAAGTTTCTTTGTGAGGACGCGGGTTAAGTCATCAACCACCCCAGCGGTTTTCTCATCTGTACAGCCGAGCCGGACAAGGGCACGTTCACGCTCCCGGACCCGGACGGACTCGGCCCAGGTATGGAGCGTGGCAAGGTATTCGTCCGCGGTCCTGCGGTTCAGGTGCCGGAGGAAGAGGGCGAGCTCGGCCTCAACAAATCCGTGCGCCCGGTCCGCCTCGGCCTTCCGGGTGCTCATGGTCTGCTCGTTCACGGACCGCAGGTCATCGATGGTATAGAGCCGGACACCGTCAACAGTCCCTGCGCCGTCCTCCACGTCCCGGGGCTGGGCGATGTCGACAAGGATGAGGGGGCGGGGGTGCCCCTCGGGTGGCCAGCAGCGCTCCCGCATGGCATGGGCGAGCTCCGTTCTTTTTATGACTGCATGCGGGGCGGCGGTGCAGGAGATCACGACATCCGAGAGCGTGATGTAGTGGTAGAGTTCGTCAAACTTCACCGCTTTCCCGCCGATCTTGCCGGCAAGGATCTCGGCCCGCTTGTAGGTCCGGTTCGCCACGTACATCGCGGTCAGGTGTTTTGCCGCAAGCGCCTGGGCGACAAGGAGCCCTATCTCGCCGCTGCCAACAACAAGGATGTGCTTGCCGGCAAGGGTGCCGATCTCCGCCTCGGCCAGGCGGACGGCTGCGGAGCCGACCGAGACCGAGCCCCGGTTGATGAGCGTCCGGCGCCGGATTTCGACCCCGACATGGACCGCCTTGTTGATGCAGGTCTCAAGGAACGGGCTCGCGGTATTCGCTTCCTGCGCATCCGAGAGTGCCTTCTTGAGCTGCCCTATGATCTGGTCCTCGCCCACGATCATCGAGTCGATGCCGGACGCGAGGGCAAAGAGGTGGCGGAGGGCACCGGCACTTTCGTGGACAAAAAAGTCCCTGCGGCCCTGCTCTTCCAGGAACCTGCGGAGGCCGGCCTCGTCGCCTTCCACCATCACCTCCACGCGGTTGCAGGTCTGGAGGATGATGACACCGGGGAACCGGTCGCGTGCTGTGGTAAGGAACGCCTCCTCATCTGCGAACCGGAACGCCTCGATCGTGGTCACGTTCGCGGTGTGGTGGCTTACTCCGGCAATCACAAGCGGTGCAACGGTTTCAGCCATGCAGGTACCTCTTCTGCACGTCATTCCATGCAGCGGCTTCATCGGTCATGAGCTGTTCCCAGACCGTATGGTCGTCCAGCACGTCCCGCAGGACTGCGTTCCTCCGTATCTGGTCCGGCTCGGACTTCTTCAGCGCTTCCCGGAGTTTTTCCTGCAGCACGATCATTGCGTCCAGCGTCGGGAACTCATCTTCGAGTTCCTCGCGGACGAACCGGGCAACCGCCGGGCTCGACCCGTGCGTGCTGACCGCGATCGAGTAGTGCTCCCCGCCCGTGACCGCAGGCAGGACCACGTCGCCTTTCTCCCCGTCAGCGTTATTGAAGAGGATGCCCTGTACCTTGCAGATCTTTCCGATCCGGTTATTGATCGCCGGGTCGGAGACCGCTGCGATGACAAGGAACGCATTGTTGATGAGCATGTCCAGTTCCGGGTCGGTGAGTATTCCGAGATCGCGTTCCTGCCGCTGAATCGCCAGTTCGTCAAACGCCGGTACGAACGACCGGCTCACCACCACAACACCGGCCTTTCCTGAAAAATAGGCGGCCTTCCGTGCGGCCACATTGCCCCCTCCGAAGATCACGATGCGCCTGCCGGAACAGTCCACAAAGAGGGGGATCATCTGGTATAAGATAGTGCGATTATGCTCAAAAATCCTGTGATGTTCGTCTGGCCCCTGCAGGAAAAAATACTGCCCGCATTTCCCGTTCTTCGCAATACTTAAATCGTTTGACTACCCACATTGTAGAGCACACTGCGCCGATAGTGTAGTGGTTATCACTAGGCGTTGCCAACGCCTAAACCCGGGTTCGAGTCCCGGTCGGCGCACTCTGGTTTTGTTTTGTGTTGATGGGGAGAGCGAAGGCGTTCTTGTTTTAAGAAAGTCCGATTATCCATGCAGCATCCTGTTCTCATGGTCCGATTCCTGTTCTAAAAGATGAAATCTTTGTCCGCGCGACAGAACAGGTACCCCGGTAACGGAGAGTACCGGCCCGGTATTCGTGCTCGTCAGAACTCCCGTCGGATCATAGGAGCACTCGGGCGATTGCAAGGGTCGCAACCAGGAGCAATCCATGACGACGGCAGGTGGAACAGCGAATTCAAAAATCATCTTAAAAGATATGGTATCAAGCTCCTATCGGCCAGAGTGAAGCATCCCCGGACGAACGGAAAGTCAGAACGGTTTTCCGGGAGTATACGAGGATCATAGGTCAGCGTTTCGTTTATTCGAAGTTTTACCGGCTGGTATCCCGGTACAGGGATATTTTAAGAAGGAAAAAAGCAAATTAGAATCAGCCAAAGGCGTAGCGAGGTGATTGTATGCCAACGAGTAAGAAACAGATGGTGAAACTGAACCAGGCAAAGAAGGTCAAGGCAGAAGAGCTCTCGAAGCAGGCTGCTGCGGGTAGCCAAGAGGCCAAGAAGAAGCTCAAGAAGCTCGAGAAAAAGCTCAAGTAAGCCGCCTGGAATTTCTAACTATTTTATTTTCCTTTTATGGGTTAATATAAACGAATACAGCTACGCAGGTTACAAAATGCTCGTATCCAGAGGGTAGCGGAAGGTTCAATTTTCACGGTTAAAAATGTTCTCTCAAAAAAGAAATCGTTACGCCTTCATGGATGGAGATATTCCTCGCGGCATTTCTGCATGCAGGCATCATCGGTCGGGTTACGGGGCCCGGTCGGTGTTATGTACATGACATTCGAGCTGATGCACCCGCCGGTGCACCGGGTGTATCCGGTCATGGCAGTCTTCATGCGTTCCTGTGCAGGGAGGTCAACGGCCGCATAATGGACGCCGGCAACGATACTTCCGGCAACCGAGAGTGCGATCATGAACAGTACGAACCGGGCAAGAGGTGGTTGTGCGGATCCTGGCATTGTTAAAAACATCCTTATGGATCTTAACTGTGAATACTGATATCCGTAATTATTTTCGATAAAGGGAGAGAAAAAATTATTGGGCAACTCACGCCGTTCTCTTCTCCGGCCCAACAATCCCGAACAGCACCCGTACCCCCGGGATTCTCCTGAGGATCTCGTAGCAGGTAAAGGTCAGCAGGATACTTCCGATCACAATGGCCGCGTACTGCAGTGCCTGAGGAATTGCGAGCATCAGCACATAGTACGCAATCGCCACCATTACCGGCTGGTGAATAATGTACACCGGGTACGATGCTGAATTCATGTACGTTGCGAAGGTATTGGAGCGGTCAAGCAGGTGCCGGCCCGTCCCCATGAACGCAAGAACGGCGATCCATCCGGTCAACACGAAGAGAGGAGAGTATCCCCAGAATACTTCGTCATGTCCCATGAGTATTCCGTACGTCCATGTCACGCCAATGACCAGGACAACCCATGCAGCAAGGAGGACTGACCAGTACTTTTCCAGCGTTGCCTGGACCGGATCGCACGCGAGCAGGTAGTACCCGATCAGGAACATCGCGAAGTACGCAAGGATGGAATAGCGTGTCACGTGGTAGCCGACAAGGTTCAGGAACCAGAGCGGGATGAACAGGAGACAAAGAACCGGGAGAGGTACGTTACCGTGACTGAAGTGAACTTGTGGGAGTCGCCGTCCAAGAATGATCAGGCCTATTGCCGCCACGGAGAAGATGAACAGGAAGGCGATGAACCAGAGATGGTCAACGCTGAAATTCCCCATGATCCCGTTTATGCCCGGACTATACCGGATTGAGGTGAAATAATGTACGAATGCACCGGCAAAGCTGCCGGTGTAACCCGTGTGGAATTTTAAGGCATAATACGCAATCACGGGGCAGATAAGGACCAGTCCTGCAAGGAACGGGATAAGGAGTTTCCTGACACGCTCTTCCAGGTACGCACGGGGCGAACGTTTGTGTAACGCGTATCTCGTGCTCAGTCCTGCAATACAGAAAAGCAGCGGCATGATCCAGGGCTCGGAAGTGACCAGAAGCAGGTGTGCAGCCATGGACGAGTCACCGGAAGAGACATAATAGCCGTACCATTCCGCACAGAATATGGCAGCGGCATGGAAGGGGAAGAGCAGGAGGATCGTCATCCACCGCAGATTGTCGATATAATGCAACCGGACCATGAGCTACGTGATATGGGATCTTTTATAATAATATTATTACGGTTTAATTTTTCTGAAACAATGGTTTGGCGTATTCACGATACAGAATGAATTCTCACGCCATCAAAGAGAGAAGACCCTGAACTGATTTTGTATAATTATTTTTTAAGATCTCAATCGATTGCCCTTGTCTCAAACGTTTTAAAAAAAATCGTTATGCCTTCACTTCCAGGTCCATCTCAATACCCCCGGTCGCCCCGAGCACGATGTTGTAGAGGATGGCAATGATTGCCCCGCCAATGAACCCGCAAACCCCACCGATAATTGTCGAGAGTCCCAGCGCGACAAGGCCTCCCATAAACCCGACCGGGGCAACTCCCATCCCGGCTCCCATTGTAGTAACCCCGGCTGCGAAAATGAGTCCCCCAAAAAATCCCCAGACCAGTCCGAAGACCGCAAAGAATTTTCCGACACTTTCGATGCCAAGCTGTTTTATGATGTAGGTTGTGGCTGCCATAGGGATTCATGCATGTGCCGGTGCAAAAAAGATAGCGTTTTTTTATTCCGGTATTCTGGATTATCTGTGGGAATAATCCCGGATTCATTTCACTATTTTTATTTACTCTCACGTTCGACCATCACGGAATGAACCTGGATATCCGGCACCCGGGGATCTGGCTCCTGCTCTGTATCGTACTCTTCATGATAATACACTTCATGCTCAGTAACGGGTTCATTTTTAATCCCGAACCGCACGAGTTTTCCTCAAGCGAGCACTACCAGATGATGATCCATTCAACGGTGCCCCTCACCAACGTGACCCTCTATCTCCCGCTTCCGATAAAGAATGGTTCACCTGTTGCCGGATCGTTTTACCTGACCGAGGAATTCTTCGCGCGGGAGAACATCTCGGTCGCGTTCGTCCGGTCCCCTCCCGGTATGGACCCCAACTGGACAATTTTTGTAAATGGTTCGCAACCGCTGTACCTGAAATTGACCGCTGACCGGTTGTACCCGAACAAGACACACGGGACTGAGTTCCTGCTCATTCACGAAGAACGCACGCCCCTGAATTCCCCGCTTGAATTCCAGGAGACCATCCTTCCCATTGGCAACCAGTCCATCTTCCTGCAGAAAGTAAATTTCTCACCAGAATTAACGGAGATCATCCCCTACAAGGACCCTGATCTCATGAAGTACCGGGAGGTTGTCGTGGTTCCCCAGCACATGATGTTCTACGCTGATTACTCGACATCGCCATCAGCAGTTGTGAATATCGGTTCCCATGTCAGTGTAGAAAACAGCTGGAAGGTGAGCTGGCGCACCAAGAAAAATTCTTATTCTGATGGGTACTCATGGTTCCATACCGGGGAGACACGTGGCTGGAAGATGAGCAACGGGATCTATGGATCAGCCGGAGGTTACTATCCGAACTTCTCCCGCCCGCTCTGGCAAAAAGTCCTGGCCCGGAGCGTACCTCAGAAGTGATGCGGGGACGTGTGCGGGACCGATCAGGCCCCCTCTCCCGGGATTTTTTGTTTTTCCTGATCCATCGGTAGAGTAAATGTCTAGAAATTATATATATGATAAAATTCCAACGAATTTTGATTCAGGGATTTGGTTGTTACATGAATTATAAAATAAACGCCGCGATACCCGGCGATACGATCTTCTTTTCCGGTATCACCGCATGCGCACCTCAGGAAGGTTCCGGTAGTGACCGGGAAATTTTTTCTCCTGTCGGGAGTACGGTCACCATTTCAGGTACCCTGCCTGCGTCTCACGGCATCCCATGAATGCCCGTGAACTGATCGCTGTCGGCAGCGGGCTCGTCATCGCAGTATTTCTTGCCGGGTGCATGGTCTTTGCCTTCAGCATGCTCGGGATCACGGGATTCCCGTCAGCGTCCCTGGTCCCTCCGGTGAATGCCGACCCGGCCCCGGATCTCCCGGCATACGACCGCACAATCCCCCTTGACGTCCCGCTGCCCGCATCCCCGGCAACCGTCCCGCTCTACCGCGTGGTATCCGTTGAGCAGTATTCTTCCGGCACCGGCACGGCATTGACTGTAAAAAAACAGATCCCGTCCATTGAGGAAGCGCCCGGGCTTGCGGAGGCCGCTCTTGCAGCGTACGGCGGGCTCCCGGCCGATGCGGTCCTCGAAAGGACGGAACAGGTCTTCATGAGAAAATACAATATCAGGACGGAAACCGTCGAGGAACAGTACCCGCAGTATACACAGGTGATGTACCGCCAGTACGTCAATGGTTCCCCGGTGATGAATTCCGGGATCTCGGTCCTGGTTGGCGAGAAGGGGGAACTCCTGGATATTTCAAAAGACTGGAGCACCCTTGCATTTTCCGGTGAAGTCCCGGTTATATCCGCAGAAGAGGCGATGGAAAAACTCCGGGCCCGTGACCTGCTCAGGCCGGTCCAGTGCAGTCTTGACGGTTACCACGTAACCCGGGTGCAATCCGGATACTATGTCGGGACGTTCGAAACACAGATCCATAATGCCCCGGGACAGGCAATGCCACCGGATACTGTTATCCCGGTCTGGATCTTTTACGGGATCAAACCGGGAACTGACACCGATCCGTTTCCGCTGCTGATCAATGCCACAAGGGGATGAGCAATGCGGGAGTTGTCTTTTGGATTGTCTGCCGGTTGCTGTTGTTCGGGAAAAATGAGAGGAATATCATGAATTCTCCGGGTAATAAAAAACAAAACTGGATCCTGATTGCTGCGGTTTGTATTATCATTATAACAGGGCTTGGCGCTCTCTTCTGGATCCCGGGACACATGGTCGCGAACATGTACTTTATCCCGGCCGGCATATGGTCCGGCATTCCTGTCGGGACCTTTAGCCCGGATATCATCCCGATGACCGTAACCAGTATGATCACGCCCGCGTTTGCCACGAGCTTCCTGTATGAATTCGGGGCGGGCGAACCGGGGCCGGCACCCGAACTGCCGCGTATGGTGGACTATCTCCCACGCAAGGAGGTCATCGATGGTCTCATGATCCGGGCAAACGTCAACGGGACCGAAGATTCCATTATCGGGATGTATGAGCTTACGGGCTCACGGCTCCTTCTCATCGACCGGGGTACGAGCGTGACAGAGATACTCGATACCGGTGAAGAGATCCATACCTTCACCCTGGTACCCGAACAGGTAGGGAGCCGGCGCATGGGGCCCAACGCGACCGGGCATGCCCTGCAGAAGGGCGTCTATAATTTCACGTCAGATTATGACATAACCATCAAGCGGGTCCACCTGGTGCTCCCGTCACCGGCAAACGGGACTGCTCCGATGTATATTGTGACAAAGACCCAGACTGCGATATACCTCTCTCCTGAGGGTACCGCGTTTGCTACATTCCTGACGACAGGGAAATTTTATGTACTCTACGGGCAGCGGGTTGAACGCGTTGTCGCGAGCCCGGCATACTCGCTCGACCCATCATGGATCATCTGCTCACAGCAGACCATGATCACCAATGAAGACGGCACCATGGGGCGACTGAATCATACGGTCAAGCTGGCACGTGGGTCGGAACGGATGATACAAACACATCTTATCGCCACCGGGCCTTACGTGCAGGTCCACGATGGGACCTCGGCTGGCGCGAGCTGGTGGCTATCCCGCGACAGCACCGGGTGCAGCGGCTGAACGTGAATGGGAGAAAAATGAAAAAATATTCCCTTGTCCTGATCGCGTTGCTGCTGGTGCTCGGAGCGGGGTGTACGGATAGTGCGGGGTCCCGTCTCCTTTTGTTATCTCAGTCCCTTCCGGAAGAATTACCCGCTGGGGCAGGTCCCGATACCGTTCCGGTCACGACAGCATTCAACCAGACCCTCTCCGTCTTCTGGGGCTTTACGATCGAAGGCCCGTACGCTGCGAACCCGGGCTGGAACTCTGCAGCCCTCGATCCCGAACCTGCGGTCATCTACGATGTCAATGGCGCACCGTTATATTACGAATTTTACCTGATAAACAACGGTATTGCCCCGGGATTTTTCTGGACCGTGGCAGACAAACGGCTGGGGCATGGCGTGTTCCGGATCTTTGAGTCACCCCCACCCCGGAACCGGTCCCTCCTCATGTCCGAGGCAGAACTCGTTGTTGAAGAGCAGTTTCCGGGCTACCCGGTCCATGCAAAAACAACGGTCCTCTACAGCGATCCCCGTACCGGCACGATGTTTACGATCCAGAACAAGACCTCCGGCAGCGAGGAGACGTTCGTGATCGATGATTATACCCATGAGATCATCCCATTCCCGTCTCCTCCCGGCTATAAAGGCCCTGTCGTTGCACAATCTGTCCTTGACTGGATCCCGGAGACCGACTTTGCAGACCGCCGCATGCAGTGGCAGGTGCAGGACTCGAACTCCAGCAGGATCGTGGACTATGCACTGGCCCGGGGGATCGATCCCCGTACCCCACTTTCAGGGCAGACTGCAAGTATCCTGAAGCAGTACTACCAGGAAAAATCTCCCGGTACCGAAGCAGGAGAATCAGTGTCTTCAGGTAAGCGCGAGGTGAGCCCGGTCACAGACGAGCTGATCAACGGGAATGTGGTGCCGGCCGGGACCGCCCGTGACCACGCGCTCGTGAAACTCTGGCACATCGTGACCGACCGACCTGAAGGTTATGCCGACCGTTCGTGGAGAAACGCCAGCATGAGCACGAAAGAACCGGCGGTGATAGAGGACTTCGAAGGGAGGAGACTCTATTACATCTTCGGTGTCGAACGGGACGGGGTCCCGGTCAGCGATATCATTGTCACTGCCAATAAAGGACTGTACACGCACCGGTTCGGGCTGGAGACCGCCCATTCAGAATATGATCTCGTGAACGCGACACGGGTTGCCCGGGAGACGGCGGCTCATGACTATCCCGGCAGTATCGTGCGTTCCGTGCGCCCGGTGTATTCACTTAGGGACAACTGCTGCCATAATGTTACGGTCATGCTGGAGATCGATGATCCCGCAACCCGAGAGGTCCACCGGATCCTGGTTGATACTTACACCCTGTCAGTCTCATCCGGAACTGCAATCCCGGGGAACGAAACGGATGCGTATCCCTCTATCTTCTCTGAAGTAACGCCCGAAGATTTTGCCGACAACTGCGAACGATGGGAGAACGAAGATAAAAAGGTGAAGAACCTGACCGGGTTTGCAGAACGGTCCGGTATATCCCGAGAGCGCCCGCTAACCAGCCCGGAGGTCATCACGCTCGGGACATACATTTTCCAGACTGAGACAACCATTTTTCCGGAACTCTTCGATCCGGTGTACCCGGCACCGGGTCCCCGCCCCACTCTTGCACCGTCTACACTGGCATGGCATGAACGGGCGAACTGGTTCTCGGGGTTCTATGTGGATGCCGCGATGAGCGATGCAGACATCGATAAAATCGTCTGCGATTATGTTTCCTCTGGTTACCAGTTGAAAATTTATCCTGCTTATGTCCCTTCCGGAGATTATGGATATTGCCTGGACATTCCGAATGCAGATTACAACGGCACCTTCTCTCTCATTAAGGAAGACGGTGGGGTATACAACTATAACATAAACAGCAACTGGGATTTTGTGCGGGATGCAAAACAAAGAAATGGGAGGATAATCATCCCTCTCGCAATTGCCAGTCCCCATGAGGCAAATATCATGAGGCTTTCGGCTAAGGGCGTGAACCTGATCCCGATGAAACGGGTATATATCAATTATCCTGTAACTGCAGAAGACAAAGCGGAGCAGGAGAAGATCCTCGTGAGTATTGATGCCGATGATCGTGTATTGTTCGCATATAAGGGGTATTGATCGTGAAAAAATACAAGAACCGGACGTGTGCTCTCACAACCCGTTGGGATGATCCATGAACGTGAACAAAATAATCCTGGTACTGGCAGCCATGATTGTCTTTGTCGTGGCGATCATTGCAATGTTGGCCCTGACTGATGAGAGTGATCACTCCCAACAGGTAACCACGTGGATGCAACAGCATGCAGGGCAGGAAGTGACGGCAGAAGAATATCTGGATATCACGAATCCCGGGTACCTTGAATCACGGCCGAAGGATATCCGGGAAGGGTATTCCAAAATGAAGGTACGGGTGCCGAACCTCAGCAACCCGGATGAAGGCATGCAATTTGGTGAACGTAGTGCCGCCATCGCAATTGCCGGTTTCCGGGAAGTGCCGGAAGATATTCAGCCGGTATCCCCGGGGAATTACCTTGGGCAGTGTACATTGAATGAATCCATGATTGCCGTCTCGAATACGCTGGCTGCCAGAGAGATATCGGTTGGAACTTATCTGGAAACAGTTTGCCCGGACTATTTTTCCAGCTTTTCAGATACAGAAAAAACTGCATTAATGAAACAGTCCCTGACCGTATCAATAATCCCGGGCCGTGGGAACATGTCCGCATTTGTCCCGCCACAATCCGTGGCAGTTTTGCAAATGGAGTATCATCCGGATCGGGCAAACCTTCTGATTTATGGAATCTTCGGGGTCGTTATCTTGGCAGCCGGGTTCCTGATCGTACGGAGATGCCGGAAATGACAACGAACGCAGATCCTGTCGTAAAAATCGTTCTCAAGGTGATGTAATGTATTCCGCTTTGTTTGACCCATCCATGCTCTTTGCAGTCCTTCTCATCAGCGGGATATTCCTTATCCCGGCACTTTGTATCGCAGCCCTTGCCTCCGTCTTCTATTGTCTTCTTGAAAAGATCCAAACGATCTGGCTGCGGGTGGTCCTTCCCGTTGCGATAGCGATTGTTTTCATGGTGGGAGACCGCCCGTTCCAGTCGTTCATATATACCTCGCTGAGTGCGAACGACCTCCTCCTGCTGGGCTCGTTCATCAGTATTGTCCATGTTATCCCCACGTTCAGCATCCTCGCGATGGGTGCGATAACGCCGTTTCCTCTCATCCGGGAACAGATCACCCTGAAAAGACCGTGGTATGCAGTCTTTGCGGCTACCACCATCACATTCATCTGCACCAGCATGTTCAATATGTTCATCACCCTGGGGCCGCGTATGGGGACTTATACGGATATCTCATGGATCCCGTATGTTGATGTCGTCACCCAGTTCATCCAGTTCGTTTCAGTAATCGTGATCGCTGCGGCGGTATTCGGTGCCATCCTGTTCCTGCAGCATGTCCGCAGTCTCGTGGCCGGTCATGCCCGGAAACGGTGGATACTGTTCGCGGTTACCGGTTCCCTGATCGTTCTTCTGCCATCTGCAGGTATCGGGGGAGTAGCGATCTTTTTTGGGACGGTCACAAAAAAAATTCCCGGGCGACTGGTCCCCATTGCTCTGTCTGCGGCAGCCATGATTGTGCTCGTTCTTGCAGGTACTATGCTGCTTGGAATTCCCGGCATGAGGATGATCATAAACTTCTCCCTCATTACAATGGTGATTATGGCCTTTGCCGTGCTGGTGCCCTTCCAGTATTTCGGAGCGGAGATTCCAAAAGACTGGCAGCCTGTCATCCTTCTTGCCGGTGCAGTTGCCGCAGACCTTATCCTCTCACTGATAGCGACCGTATTTGATCTGGGCGAGCGTCTCACATCCGATCCGCTGACAATACTGACCTTTGCAGAAGGGGGTATGATTATTGCCGCATGTACATTTGTTGCAGGAAATTACCTTGTCATGCGCCGGGACCCCCGGTTGTCACCGGCCGATGCGGGTGAGGCACCATGAGCAGCAGTCCCTTGGCACTCTGCATGCGGTTGATCATTGTCATGATCCTGCTTCTCCTGTGTGCCGGGCCGGTCCTCGCGGCGGAAGGGCAATTAATCAATTACCGTGGCGTTGTGAAAACGGATGACGGCGGGTATGTCCTTGCCGGGACTTATGAGACGCCGGTAGGAGACCAGATAAATCGGCCTGCCAATGGGGGTGATATAACCCTTGAAAGAAGGAACAGCAACGATATTGTCATCTGGAACCGCTCTTTTGGCGGGGAAAAAAAGGACGAAGCCCGGGGCATCATCGGCTTATCCGATGGAGGGTTCTTGGTATTCGGGTCAACGGAATCGTTCGGCACAGGAGCATGGGTAATCAGGACCGATGCGGATGGCAGGGAACTGTGGAACAGGACCTTCGGTAATGGACGGACGAGTGTGATCAACGCGGTCATTGAGATGCGTGGCGGGGGATTTGCCCTGGCGGGTACGTCCGATGCTTTCAGTGATAAGGGACAGGGGGCCTGGCTCGTCAGAACCGATCGTTCAGGGGTCGAACTCTGGAACCGGACATACGGGGGTGAAGTCTTTGACTCGGCAGAGTCCGTTGCTGAATATCCGAAAGGGGGACTGGTCATTGCCGGTGTCCGGAATACCAATTCAGGGAAACTCCAGGAAGCCCTCCTGATCAGGACCGATTCTGCCGGTGATCTCGTGTGGGAGAAGATGTTTGGCGGAAGCGGGCAGGATGAAGCCCGATCGGTAGTGGTCACCCGCCAAGACGAGATTATCTTTACCGGTTCAACCTTCTCCCCGGGGCTCACTGTCGATGATTTCTGGGTCGTGAAGACCGATGCAGAAGGGAACGAGATATGGAACCGGAAGGTTGCCGGCAAAGGGATAGAGCGCGGGATGGCAATTGCCCTTTCTCCTGAAAAAGGGTTTCTTGTCGGCGAGGCTGTCGCAGCGGAGATGTGGGAGATCCATCTTGTGAATCTGGACAATGCCGGCACGGTGCTCTGGGATAAGACCTTTACCGGGATCGATCCGGAGATCCTGTCGGGGAGCTGGTGTCTGTCCCGGCGTACTGACGGATCGCTTGTCTTGTCAGGCACGGGTGAAGGGTGGGGAGTCTGGTCTATCGAGATGACAGCGGCCGGCACGGAGACCGGCCGGCACATGTATGGGATGACAACGGTCGAAGAAACCGTGATGCCCGAAACCCCCGTTACGACGTACCGTGAACCATACCTGCCAAGCGGGTGGCTTGTTAAGATCGATGCACAGGGAAATGAACTCTGGAATACGACTTTTGGGGATGACCGGATGCAGGAGCCGTTCACCCTGTTGACCCTGGACGGTGGGGGGTATTTTGTCGGGGGATCTGCGGTAAATGATGGCATGCATTCCGATGCGGTCCTGACATTCTTCGATGAAACCGGGCAGAAAACCGGACGGGTGATCCTCGGATCGGACGGGCTTTCAGAGATCCATAGCATAGAGCAGTTGCCTGACAGCGGTTTCATCCTTACGGGTAAACATGATCGGGACGGCTGGAAGTCACAGGCGATGTGGCTCATACGTGCCAATGCGGCCGGGTCCCGGCAGTGGGAAAAAGACATTCCTGACCTGCCGATCGGAAACGGGGCACAGGTCATTCGCTCATCTGATGGCGGGTATGTTATCTCCGGGAGTTTCCAGTCAGCGGAGCACCGTTCCCCGGACGCGATCATCGTAAAGACCGGGGCGGATGGGGCCGTCCGCTGGAAACAAACCTTCGGTGAGAGTGGGCAGGAGGATATCCCGGGAATCGACCGGGCACAGGACGGGGGCTATGTCGCTGTGCTTGCAACCCGGGAAGGATTTATGGCGGATGATTTCACAAGCGCAGCCACGCTCATCAGGCTCGATGCCCGGGGAACCGTCCTGTGGTCACGACCGCTGACAGAAAGCTCGCAGGTAGAGCCGCGTGCGGTCCTGTCAACGTCCGATGGCGGGTTCCTGGTGACTGGTTACGCGCTCAGCGGTGATTCCCCGATTGGCCCGTGGATAGTGAAAACCGACGGGTCCGGGAATGTCCTCTGGCACCATGTCTGGTATTACGGGACGTATGGACTGAAAGGATCGGAACTGGCGGTTGAGACCCCGGACGGCGGCTATGCAATGATCGCTGACAAGGGAGACGATATCCGGCTCATCTGCATGGACCAATCCGGTACCGAGCTCTGGACGGCAACTTATGGCGGATTGTCGGATGAAAATGCCCGTGCTCTTGCACTATCCTCTGATGGGGGATTTGCGATTGCCGGGACAACGACGTCATATCCGGTTACGAATACTGTACCTGCCAGGCGAATCGCTCCGCTGTCCATCCTTTTCACGGCGATCCTTGCGGCCGGTGTGGTCATCATAGTGAGAAAGGAACTGAAAGGGAGATGTGGTTGATCATGGAACAGAAACGTTTTATTTTTCTTATAATCCTCGCGGTGCTCCTCGCATCCGTCGGGATTGTGACAATGCAGTTGATGCTGACATTCATGATTCTTGTCATTGCAATCTTTGGACTGCTTATCATGGACGGGAAAAAATGGGTGGAGGCGCAGGTTGAAAAAATCGCGGCCGGTATCCATATATCTCGTCCGGAAACTTCCGTGAATGGAGACTCCGTGGCGGCATTGAAAGCCGATATTGCCCGCATCGAACTGCGGCTGGATGCGCTGGAGAGAAGGAAGAATGACTGATGTGCAGCTGGTGATAAATCCGTTAACATTTATTCTTTTTCAATCAACTGTACTGGATAACGAACACCGGTAACACTCTCTTCGGTTCAAGGAAAAATCAAGCAGAATACTGTCCGTTCAGGGACTCAGAATAATAATTTTTCAAAAAAAGTGTTGGGTTAATATGCAACAATTATTTCTTCTTTGCTGCCGCCTTTTTCGCGGGGGCCTTTGTTGCTGCTTTCTTTGCCGGCTTCTTAGCTGCCGCCTTCTTTGCTGCTGCCATGTTGGTATCCACCTCCTACCGGAAAGGGTTATATTTTCTCTCAATCTGTCTATTAATAAATATTTTGGTCGCAATGGCATTTTGAGGCCCAGAATCAGTATAAACCAGCACTTTATTCAAAGAAAAACGGCACTATTTTAATAAAAACTGATTATCAAAGCAATACATCATGAAATGCGCAATCCTTCAGAAAATGCCCGGTTTTAAATTTAGGGCGCGTATGAACAATTAAGTAACCCGGATATGACCAAATTCTCCGGGGTGGAACGCGCATTTTGTGGAGTGCCGGAACACACTGGTCTGCAAAAATACCATTCACCCCCGCCCGTTTACAGGAAGACAACCTTTATTCTTCTCTGCATCCATCGTAAACCTATGAAAAAACAGTTCATTCTTGGGCTGATCGGAGGATTACTCGGAATCCTGACCGCAGTCTTTGTGATCATCTCCGCTGTCGGTAACGAGCAGACACTCTCCGGGGTCCAGACCGCATTGTTCTCCAGTCTCGCCCTGATGGGTGCGGCCATTGCGAATAAGGAGACACGGTTTGCCGGGTGGATGCTGATCTTTGCCGCGGTTTTCATCACGCTCTCCGTCCCGCTCGCAGGGTCCTTAAACCTGCTCTTCCTCTACATGCCGGCTGTAATCATCCTCGGAATTGCCGGAGTGCTCTGCTTCATGGAGCCGATCCCTGAACCGGTGGAACCCGAATAATTTTCTGGGGCTCCAGTCCGATAAATAAAAAAAATCGTTTTTACCCTGTTTTTACTCTGGTTCATTCCGTCACCTGCACAGGTTATGGCAGGAAAAAATTCAAAAAAGTATCCGGTTATTCCTGAATGATGGCCGGATCTTTTATTTCCGCATCAGCTCCCGGGACCAGGTCCGAAATGATACGGGAGATTACCGCACGGCCAGTCATAAGGATAGCAAAGAGGAAGACCGTGTGGATGATGAGGATTGTATACCGCTCTCCCCCTCCTCCAAGAAAACCATTGATCCCAAAGATGACGACTGAAAGGGTGACCAGGATGACACCGATCAGCGTGGCCCGCGATGCCGTGAACATCCGGCTCTTTATATCCGGGAAGATCAGGAGGCCGATAAAACCGAGAGCCACGAACCCGATCCCTCCGGCAAGAAGTATCCAGATGATGATGTCGGCAACAAGCGAGCTCATGCTCCGGCACCCCCGGAGAACTTCGCCTTTCCAATGATGCCGGCAATGCAGAGCAGTGCAAGGATGATGGTGATATCAAGGATGAGCATGGTCCCCATGCTGATACTTACGGTAAGTCCCACTGCTGCACCGGTCATGACTGCGACCATCGCGGCGAGGTACCGGTCATCCCGTTTCGCTGAACGGAACACGCGGACGAGCGCCCCCACCATGAGGAGTGCGAGGCAGAATGCGGCAAAGAGCCAAGTATCGATCATATCTACCATACCTGTGTGAAGGATGGGTATTTATCAATAATCCCCCAACGGGGCATGTCATTACCGGCGTGTAAAGCGATTTTTATCCGGGGCGCAGGCTCATTTTTATTTCCGGAGCACGTATGGGTAGAGAGATGCACCCTTCCTATCTTGGTAAGATCCTGCTCCGCTGGTGCGATGCCTGCCATGCCCCGGTTCTCGCGAAGCGCTGTGGCTGCGGTGCCGAGACCCGGGAAGTCCCGGTCACGCCCCCGGGAGATGCACGACCGGCATTTCCCGATGACATTGCACTGATCAACCGGATCTATAGGGAGCATTTCGGCGCCCCCCTCATACCGGAAGGGCATATTGCACTCCTGAACAAGGTGCCCGACAAGGACCGGATGGAAGAAGTGATCGCGGGCGGCGGAGTTGCCGGCATCATCCGGTATTTCCCGGACGAGCGCCGGTGGGAACCGGTGCCCCGGCCCGAGGCGTGCCGGCTCTTTACTCCCACAAAACGGGTCGTGGTCGTGAGCGACGATGCAGTCCCGTTCATCCGCGACCAGGGCATGAGCGTGCTCGCACCCGGCCTCGTCTCCATTGAGGACTCGGTCCGGGCCGGTGACGAGGTCTTCATCCTTGCCCGGGACGGCACCTGCATTGGTGTCGGCCGGGCAAAGGTCGACGCTGCCACGGCACGGACTATGGGGAAAGGCTCCGTGGTCCGGACCCGGCGCAATATCGGGTCTCAGATAGTGCCCGGTGCAGCCACATGGGACGATGCAGTCCTGGCAAATGCCCGCGTGCTTGAGAATACGGAAGCAGAAGCCGTTGCGTTCATAAAAGCGGTTGCGGAACGGAACCCCGGTCTCGTTGCGAATGTCTCGTACTCCGGTGGCAAGGACAGCCTTGCCACCCTGCTCGTGGTGATGAAAGCGGTGGGCAGGGTCCCGCTTCTCTTTGCCGATACCGGCCTCGAGTTCCCGGAGACGTACGCGAATGTGAAGGAAGTCTCGGAAAAGTACGGCCTTGAAGTGCTCCGCACGAACGGCATCAATACTTTCTGGGAGACGTTCGAAAAGCAGGGACCTCCCGCGGTCAATGCCCGCTGGTGCTGCAAGGTCTGCAAGCTGACGCCGGTCTTAAACCTGATCACGGAACGGTGGGGAGAATGTCTCTCGTTCATCGGCCAGAGGCGGTACGAATCGGCAGCCCGGGCGCAGAGCGAGCGGGTCTGGAGGAACCGGAACGTGCGGGCCCAGCTCTCCGCGGCCCCGATCCATAACTGGACTGCCCTCCATGTCTGGCTGTACATCCTGCGGGAGCAGGCGCCGTACAATGTCCTGTACCGGCACCGGCTGGACCGGATCGGTTGCTTCATGTGCCCGTCCAGTGATATGGCATTAATACACATGATCGCTGAAGACTACCCGGACCTCTGGCAGGGATGGACGGATAAGTTGTCCGGGTGGCAGCAGTCCCGCGGGCTGCCCGCGGAATGGATCACGGAAGGCCGGTGGCGGCTGAAGGAAGAGGGAAACGATGACGCAGATAGCCATTATTGATTATGGTCTCGGGAACCTGCGGAGTGTTATCCGGGGGCTGGAGAAGGCGGGCGCACGGGCCGTGATCACCGACAACCCTGAGGAGATTGCCGCTGCGGACGGGCTCGTGCTTCCCGGTGTCGGGGCATTCCACGAGGGGATGGACCAGCTCGGCCCCCTCAAGTCAACGGTTGTCGAGGCAACCCGCGAAGTCCCGCTGCTGGGTATCTGCCTTGGCATGCAGATGCTCATGGAAACGAGCGAGGAGCACGGGATCCACAACGGCCTCGGCCTGATCCCGGGCCGCGTGAAGCGGTTCCCGAAAACGCCCGGGTACAAGATCCCCCACATGGGATGGAATTCGCTGGTGCCGGAGAAACCGGACCACCCCCTCCTTGCCGGCATCCGCCCGGGCGAATATATGTACTTCGTGCACTCGTTCTATGCGGATACGGCACCGGAATATACGCTCACTTCAACGGAATACTGCTGCCCATTTTCATCAGCGGTCTTTCATAACAATGTGTTTGGCGTCCAGTTCCACCCGGAGAAGAGTGGCAGTGCCGGCCTCCGGATGCTGGAAAATTTTATCGGCATGATCTAAAAACCCGGAAGCCTTTCTTTTGTCCGGGCAATGATATACAGATAATATTTTAATGCCGGACATAAGACCCTCTAGACATGAAAAGGATCTTTCTTATTGCACTGTTCCTGATGTGCATCGTGGGGCCGGTATCCGCGTACGGGCTCTACCTCAACTGCCCCGAAGAGGTACAGGCCGGTCTTCCCCTGAAATGTACGGTTGACAGCGACTTCCCCCCGGGCACAACATTCAACCTTGTCCTGTACCAGTCCGGCTATACTGCAACGCAGATCCGTAAACAGCCTATCACGATCCAGTCGAGCCAGAAAACCATAAATATCGTGACCGACACCACGGGCCTTCCCGGCGGGCAGTACAAGGTCGAGATGCAATATACCGGGTCAGATGAGGAACGGCTCCGCTCCGATTCCAGGACTATGATGCTTGTCACGATCATCGACCGGTCTAATGAGATTGAGATCACGTCCCCGGTCACCCAGGACCTTGATGAAGCACTCCGTATTGAAGGGAATATCAAAGATGGGGGAAATAAAGGGGTTGAGCTTGAAGTCCATGGTCCGGAGGGACGGATTTTTGGGCCGCAGTGGATCCAGACCAAGACTGAAGTCAGGAACAATGCCGGTGTTTTTACCCAGAAAGTGAGTGTCACCGTTGGTGGGGAATATACGGTTGATTTCAGCGACTCTGATGGATATGTCGGTACCAAGACCTTTACGGTAGTCACCCCGACAACACAGACAACGGCAATTCCCACCACTATAACAGTAGCCAAGACAACCCGGACAACGCTGACAACAGCCCCGACTCCGTGGCCAACAACCGAACAGTCCCCACTCTCACCATTGACCGTAATGGGCAGCCTTGCAGTTGCGGGACTGCTGATGGTGCTGATGACACGGCGGGCTCAATAATATTTCAGTAAAAAAAATAAAAAAAAGATTAACTATCTAAAACCTATCTCTTTTTCCAGAGCCATGCTTCATAGCAGAGCAGGATGATGATCACGAGCAGCCCGCCAAAGAAAAATGCAATCGCGGGGTCAAAGGCAGGTGCCGGTGCGGCGGCAATCCCGTCGAGCGATGATTTTAGTACAACATTACCGGCCTCGCGGCTCGCTCCTGCATAGTCGTGAACGGCCGGGGCTATGGCGGGTACGGCCTCCTGCGTCGCAAAGACCTCGTTTGTCTTGCCCCACGTGGCTGCCAGGGGCAGGATCGATGAGATCGCAAGCGAGGCAACGGCAACGATCCCGAAGAGCGATGCGTACTTCAGCAGCATCGACCGGATATCCGACCGGCGCGGGGCAACGATCAGGAGCTGGTTGGTGAGCGAATAGAGTTTCACTTCCCGGCCCTTGACGCTGTATTTTGTATCCTCAACGGAGATGATCCCGGCACCGAGCAGGTTTTCGACATGGTACTTTGCCGTGTTCATCGGGAGGGAGAGCCGGTCCGAGATGTCCGTTAGACTCTTTGGGCCATCCGCCAGCAGCTGGAGGATATCCCCTGCGGTCGGGCTGCCCATCGCCTTCCCGATCTTCTGCGCCTGCTCATCGCCCGGTTCCAGTACAAGGACGTTGTCAGTCATGGAGTGAAGCAAGGATCCGTTCGCGTCCGACTTTCAGTGCAAGGTCCAGCTGGTTGATGTCCGGCCCGCCACCCTGGGCCATCGAGGGCTTGCCGCCCCCTTTGCCGCCAAGGAGGCTGCAGACCTGGCCGATGATCTCACCGGCATTCACGCGGGAGTCGCCGGATGCGAGGACCACGCGTGCGGTCTCTCCGCCACCTGCGACGAGGGCTACCCCGCCCTTCTCCGCAACGGAGCTTGCGAGGGCCGAGAGTTCCTTCTGCGGCAGGTCGATGCGTTTTATGACAACGTTGACACCTCCAACAACTTCTGCTACAAGTGTCCGCGTTTCAAGATCCACCAGTTTCCCGCTCATGCGTTCGACCTCTTTCTTCTGGTCTTTCCATTCCGTGAAGAAACGGGTCACCGTGGCTGGCAGGTTCTCGGGCTGGACGGAGAGGATGTCGGCTGACGTATTGACGATCTGCTCCAGGTGCTGCATATAATAGATTGCAGCAACACCGGCAGTGAACTCTATCCGTTCGATACCGTCCTGGATATGCTCCACCCGGATGATCTTGATCATGCCGACTTCCCCGGTGTTCTGGCAGTGGGTACCGGCACAGGCCTCGATGTCTCCTGCCACCTTAACAACACGGATGTCCCTGCCGGGAGGAACGCCCCCCTGGTAGAGCGAGAATCCGTATTTCTGTTCGGCCCTGGTCCGGTCTTCGATCGAGATCTCGACCGGCTGGCTCGTCATGATCATCCGGTTTGCAGCAATCTCGATCCGGTGGAGTTCGTCAGGTGTGATGTGCTTGAAGTGCCGGATATCGACACGGGAACTATCAGCCCCCTTCTGTGCCCCTGCCTGGTGGATGTGGGCTCCGAGCACCTCCTTTGACGCATGGAGGAGGATGTGGGTGGCTGTGTGGTGGCGCATCAGGGAGAGGCGCCGTTCCTCGTCGACCATTCCCTTCGCCCGTTCGCCGCGCTGCAGCACGCCACCGGTGATGTGGTGGAGGACGACCTCGCCGACCTTGATCACGTCATCGACACGGACCATGCTCTCCGCGGAAACGAGGGTCCCGGTATCGGCCGGCTGTCCTCCGCCCTCCGGGTAGAAAAGGGTCTGGTCGAGGACCGCGTACTCGTCAAAGAAATCGAGGACGACTGCCTCGAACTCGATGTCCGCGGGCTGCTCATAATAGAGTTTTTTCGTGGGGGGAAGTGCCCGTACCCGGTCCATGTACTTCGCGGTCTTGTCTTCCTCGACCTCTTTCTTCGACTCGGAGTGCATATCTGCAACGATTGAGTAGAAGTTGTCCGGGAGATCGACCACCGCGCCTTCCCTGGCTGCGATCTCTTTGACCATCTCCGGCTGGATACCGTGGGAGTCGTAGAGTGTCATAACCTCGGACAGGGGGACACGCTGGCTCTTTGCCTTGTAGGTCTTTGCCACCTTCTGGACGATACGCGTGCCGCGTTCAAGTGTGGCCGCATACTTCTCCGTCTCGCGGTCAACGATCTCGCGGACCACCGCGATGTCCTGCTCGAACTTACGGTTGCCCAGGATCCGGAACTGTTGTTCGATCAGATCGGCAAGCGGTTCCTTGATCCTGAGATCATTCATCAGCCGCAGGGTGCGCCGGATAACCAGCCGGGCGAGGTAGCCTTCGCGGACATTGGAGGGGACGATGCAGTCCCCGAGCATGAAGGCAAGGCACCGGGTGTGGTCGACAATCGCGTAGACTTTTTCGACCGGGGTGATCATTTTGTCCAGCTTGTCCGGGGAGATATCGATTGCCGCAGCCACTTTCTTTCTCAGGTTGAAGAGGTTGGTACCCGAGATGTCCATGAGGCCGGCATATTTTGCATTCAGGGCAAGGATCTTGGCGAAGTCCTTGTTGCCGAGCATGTGGTCGAGTTCCGCGAGGCCCATGACATGGCTGACCATCTCCGGGAAGACCGCATCATAGATCGTGGGGGAGCCCTTTGAGGCCCAGACCAGCCGTTCAAGGCCGTACCCGGTGTCCACGATCCGGAGTTTCATCGGGTAATACATCTCGCCTTTCAGGTCGTAGCCCTTCTCCTGTGTCTTCTGGCGCCCGAGGCTCATGAAGACGAGCGTTGCGATCTCGAGGCCGCCGATCAGCACTTCCACGCTCGGTCCGGCATTACCGCCGCCAATCCAGGGGTTCTCCTTGTAGGTGACCTGGTTGATGTCTCCCCCGATGGACGCGATGAACTGGTCGCAGAGTTCGACGGTCCGGTCCTTCCAGTAGATCTCTTCGGACGGGGTGTTGAAGGCGTGGTGTGCCATCATCTCAAAAGTGGTCAGGTGCCTCCCGGATTTTCCTACCGAGTCGAGGTCATTGAGCCGGATACAGGGCTGGGAGATCGTGAGCGGGTTTGCCGGTGGCGGCACAATGCCCCCGGTCACGAACGGCTGGAAGTCCGCGATGGACGCGATGGTTAAGTAAATGTCGTCACGCCACCGGGCAACGACCGGGTACCGTTCGATCCGGGTGTGTCCCTGCCTCTCAAAAAAAGAGAGGTACGCCTCGCGCATCGTGTCGAGCGTGTGGGGACGGAAGATCGGGTTGCCGATGAATGTATAGGGTTCGCAGGGGGCGTCGCCGCAGACCTCGCGGGAAGCGTCGCGGGTCCAGAACGCCGCGCCGCAGGCTTTACACGTCTTGCGGACGAACCCCTGTGCCTTGAAATAATCGAGCTGGTATTCCTCTTCGAGCATGTAAAAACCACGTATCGTCAGTACTTTTGACTGCAAACGCTAATCTAGGTTTTGCTTGGAGCTGTCTTTTTTACGGGCAAAAAAATCAGCTGACGATGGAACGGTAGGATCCTTTTGGCACGGTTATTTCAAACCGGGCTCCTTTACCGGGAACTCCGGTCTCGGAAATTTTCATACCGGTGATTGCGAGGATCTCGCGGACGAGGAAGAGGCCGAGACCGGTATTTTTCCCGTATTCCTGGTCGAAGATCTGCTCTTTTTCTTCAAGGGGGATTCCAATGCCGTTGTCCTCGTATATGATGACTATGTGGTCATCTATCTCCCGGGTGGTTACCCGAATCTCGGTGACATGGCCTCCATGCCGCAGCGAGTTGTCGACAAGATTGTAAAATACTTTCCTGATAAGAGGATCGGTATAGATCTCAAGATTGTCGGTTTTTTCCTTGAGGGATACTATACCAAGTTCAATGGATTCCCGGACGTCCCGGATCGTGTCGGTAATATCAATCCAGTCCGGGGGGTGGACGCCGACATCCTTATAATCCCGCGTGAAAATGATCAGTTTTTCTATAAGGTTCGCAATGTTTTCCTCTTTCCTGATGATTTCCGTAAGTGTTTCATCGCGTTCATGTCTCTTCATATAGCCGATGTATCCCCGGAGGGCAGTGAGCTTGTTCAGGATATCGTGCCGGGTGACGCTGTTCAGTAACGCGACCTGGTGGCTTGCTCTCTTCAATGCATCTTCAGATCGCTTCCTCTCGGTGATGTCCATGACGGTTACCGTCACTCCTGAGGTGGTATTTCGGGGATCGAACGGGCTGAGGCTGATCATCACGTCAATGATCGAACCGTCTTTTTTCTGGATCCGGGATTCCAGTGTACGGACACCCTTGTAATCCATCGGCTTATACAGGTCCCTCCTGATCCGCTCGTACTCGGCATCATCAATATACATTATCCGGGTATTTTTCCCGGTCAGTTCCTTCTCGGAATATCCCGTCATGTCGCAAAGGGAGTTGTTGACCTTACGAAATACCCGATCAACAAGGAGTGCAACCCCGACCGGTGTGGCGTCAAGCATACTCTGGAGGACCGCATCGTTCTCGCGGAGTGCATCTTCTGCCTGTTTATGCTGCTCGACTTCGGTCTGCAGTTTCGTGGTCCGTTCCTGGATCTTCTCCTCGAGTTCCAGCTGGTAACGTTTCATCTCGGAGATATCTTCCAGTATCATGCCTGCTGCCCGGCCCCCGCTTTCAAATACCAGGGGGATCAGTTTCATCCTGAAATACCGGTCATTGTCACCGATCTCGAAATGGACCTCGTGGGAGGTCCCGGTTCCTTCGAGTGCCTGCTCAAGGGATGCCCGGTATTCTTCCGAAAAATACGGGGCAAGACCGGAATGTTCGATCTTCTTTCCTTTCAGCTCATCTTTTGTCAGGAGGAAAAATGAGAGGAAGGCATCGTTCACTTCCTGGATGAACAGGTCGCGGTCAAGGATCAGGATCAGTTCTGATGAGAGACTCAGCATGTTGATCATCGGGAGACGCTCGGAGAGATAGAAGATCTTCGCCCGGCCAAGTTCGCGCAGCTCAGCCTGCCCGGATATCATCATTGAGTTGAGATATTTTGCCGCAGTTGCCCGGTTGAGTGAGAGTTTTTTTGAAACTTCCTCAATGGTCAGTCCCTTGGGATTATCCTTTAAGAGATCCCGTATCCGGGCCTGCTCGTGTTCCTGTCCCATATTTCCTCAAAAAATCTTACCAGATTATTGTCAATTCACAATATATATCATTGATGGTGGTTGCCAATAATTAACATCAATAATCATCATAGAACGCAACGTATAAATATTAATTTGGGAAAATGGTGATAGTACAATTTATTGTGGTGCAACCATGGGGAAACTCAGGTACTATGCAGAGGCATTTGAACAGACGCTGGGTGCTGTCGTGCGAAACGACGGGGGCCATACACATATTGTATTGTAATGTAAGTGTCACACAACCGATCCCGGTTATAGAAAAACAGTGTATGGAAGAAGGTGTGTGATCATCGAATTCTGATTATTCCTGAGAGGATGTGTATATGTTAGACAATTACATGAAAAAATTCAACAGCCAGAAGATCGGGACCAAGATCCTGATCATCTGCCTGATCCTTGTTATCATACCCACGCTCGTGCTGGGTATTGTTGCGTATATTACCGCAAGCAGTGCTATCAATGAACAGCTCGATTCGAGGCTGACCACGCAGGTCAATGGTATGCGGGCCCTGACCTCCAATTCGTATGACTTGTCAAAAGACCGGCTGAATGGAGACCTTAACCTTCTGCGGAGCAGGTTTGCCGCATATGGGACGCCGTCAATCAGTGATGGAAAGATCACCTATGGCGGCCAGACGGTCAATGATAATTTTGTCGTGGTTGATTCCATTGAGAAGGATATGGGTTCGAAGGCGACCGTCTTCCAGAAGGTTGGTGACAAGGCCCTCCGTGTATCAACAAATGTCATCGGGGCAGATGGCAAACGCGCCATTGGCACATCCGTTTCAGATGCTGTGTATAAAGAGGTCATTGTCAATGGCAAGACCTATTATGGCACTGCTGATGTTGTCGGGAAAAAGTATGCAGTCGTCTATGAGCCGATAAAAAACTCTGCAGGTGAGATTATCGGGATTCTCTTTGTCGGTGTTCCGGAAGATGAGGTATATGGCCCGCTGAAGAAAGAGATCAAGGAATCAAAGATTGGCGAGAACGGGTATATCTATGTCATAAACGGTAAGGGCGATATCCTGATCCATCCCGATGCATCGATGGTAGGCACGAACCCGGACACTCCCTTTTCGAAAGAAATGGTCGCCAACAAGGATAAAGTCACGGACAAGGCTGCAAAAATCGATTATACCTGGAATGGCAAGAATGCCCGTGCGTATTATACCTACTTCCCCGCAACGGACTGGATTGTTATTGCACGTGTCGATCCCGCTGACTTTTCCGGACCCGTAGATATGCTGAGGAATGCCATCATCCTCATCCTTGTGATCAGCATCGGTATCGGAGCATTTGTTGCCATGCGGTTTGGTAAATCGATTGCCCAGCGCATGGAGAGCCTGGTCAACCTGGGCCGCCGGGTCAAGGACGGGGATCTGGCCGGCACCGCAAAGGACCTCGGGACCCGGTCGGAGGACTCGGAGATCACGGATGAGATCAATGATGTTGCACAGGCATTCGGCGGGGTGGTGTCCACCCTCAAGACCCTGAACACCGAGATCAATACCCTGAGTGCTGCCGCGGTTGAAGGCAAACTGGATGTCCGCGGGGACGCCACGAAATTCCAGGGCGACTACGCAATCATGATCAAGGGCCTCAATAACACGATGGATGCAGTCATCAATCCCCTGAATATGGCTGCTGACTCAGTGGACCGGATCAGCAAAGGCGATATCCCCCCAAAGATCACCGCACAGTACAATGGTGATTTCAATACCATCAAGAATAACCTGAACCAGTGCTTTGATGCGGTCAACCTTCTGGTGCATGATACGAGCATGCTCAGTAAGGCGGCTGTTGAAGGCAAACTTGAGACCCGGGTCGATCCCTCCCGCCACAAGGGGGACTTCCGCAAGGTAATCCAGGGTGTTGACGATACCCTCGATGCAGTCACCGGGCCCCTGAAGGTTGCAGCAAAATACGTGGACCGGATCAGCAAGGGAGATATCCCAGAGAAGATTACGGACAATTATAAAGGCGATTTCAACGAGCTCAAGAACAACCTGAACCAGTGCATTGACGCCATCAATCTCCTTGTGAAAGATGCCCATATGCTTGCCGACGGGGCCGTAGAAGGGCGGCTTGACAGCCGTGCAGATGCGATGAAGCACCAGGGAGATTTCCGTAAGATCATTGAAGGTGTCAACAATACTCTCGACGCGGTCATCGGGCCCCTGAACAATGCCGCCGAGTACGTGGACCGGATCAGCAAGGGAGAGATCCCGTCGAAGATCACTGCTGAATACAAGGGTGATTTCAACGAGCTCAAGAACAACCTGAACCAGTGCATTGACGCCATCAACCTCCTTGTGAAAGATGCCCGCATGCTCAGCGAGGCAGCCGTGGAAGGGCGGCTTGACAGTCGTGCCGATGCAGCGAAGCACCAGGGAGATTTCCGCAAGATCATCGAAGGTGTCAACGATACTCTTGACGCGGTCATCGGCCCGCTCCACATGGCCGCTGAATATGTGGACAAGATCAGCAAAGGCGAGATCCCTGTTAAGATCACAGCGTCCTATAACGGGGACTTCAACGAGCTCAAGAACAACCTCAATACCTGTATTGACGGTCTTGGCGGTCTTGTCGAGAGCAATGCAGTCCTCCAGAGGATGGCCAACAACGATTACAGCGTTGCGGTCAATGGGAATTACAAGGGCATCTTTGCCGATGTGGGAACAGCTGTCAACACGGTCGAAGACCGTGTCAAGCATGTGACCGCTATCGCCAACCACATTGCGGTTGGGGATATCAGCGATCTCAGGGAGCTCAAGAGAGCCGGAAAACGTTCCGAGAATGATCAACTCACCACGGCCTTCATCAGCATGATGGAAGCCATCGACCGGATGATCGAGGATGCCAATATGCTCAGCAAATCCGCGATTGCCGGCCAGCTCAACACACGTGCCGATACGTCCAACCACCAGGGAGACTTCCGTAAGATCATCGATGGTGTCAACAACACGCTGGACGCGGTCATCGATCCGCTGAATGAGGCTATGCACATCTCTGACGAGTACGCAAAGCAGAATTTCACCGTCCGCTTCAATGAGGAGCTTAAGGTCCAGGGCGAATTCATCAGGTTCAAGGAAGCCCTCAACAATGTCGGTATCCAGGTCTCCCGTGCGATGGGACGGGTCACTGACCAGATCAGTGAGCTGACTGCAGGTGCACAGGCAGCAAGTGCAAATGTGGAAGAAGTAGCTGCAGGAGCAAACCAGATAGCCCAGAATATGGGTGTTGTCAGCACCAATGCAGAACGGAGCGGGGAAGGGATCAAGCAGGTCCTGAAGGCCATGGAAGACCTCTCATCCACTGTCCAGGAAGTTGCGAACAAGGCCGACCTTGTTGCCCAGCTGGCCCGGAAATCCGAGGAACTTTCACAGAAAGGAACCGATCTTGCCAACCTTGCCGACAAGGGCATGACAGGGATCACCAAGTCATCCACGGATGTCAACCAGATCATCCTTGACATCAAGTCCCAGATGGACCAGATCGGTGACATCGTCATCCTGATTGCAAACCTCGCAAACCAGACCAACCTCCTTGCCCTGAATGCCGCAATTGAGGCGGCCCGGGCCGGCGAGGCGGGGCGCGGGTTTGCCGTTGTCGCAACCGAGGTCAAATCGCTGGCCGAGGAGTCCGAGAACTCTGCACAGAAGATCCGGCAGATGATCGATGTGCTCCAGAGACAGACCCAGCTCGCGGTCGATACGGTCGAAAAATCGAATGAAGGTGTCCGGGAAGGCAGCTCGGCACTCACCCAGACGCTCGAAGTCTTCACCACGATCGTTAACTCAATCAACGACATCAACAAGAACATCAGCGATGTGGCTGCATCTGCCGAGGAACAGGCAGCATCGGTCCAGGAAGTAACGGCAAGTGTCACCACGGTCAGCAGTCTTGTCGATGATACGGCAAGCGAAGCAACCAATGCTGCAGCAGCCAGCGAAGAGTCGTCAGCTGCCATCGATCAGATCTCCAAGGTAATCCAGAATGTGACCACTATTGTTGATTCCGTGAACAAGGAGATCTCGGCGTTCAGGATCGAGATTCCAGCTGTCGACAAGAAACCGCGAAGAGACCGTACCTCCGCTGACAGGGATTATACCCCGTCATGATTTTTCAGGTCTCACATGCCGTTGATATAGAAAATGATCACAATGAACCACGTAAGAAACCATGCCAGAATGATGAGGAAAACAATATACAGGTGTTAAAAAATGGTTGATATCAGAAACTATGAAGCGATCTTTGAACAAACTCCGCTTGCATTGCTGCTTGTTGATAAACAACTGAAAAATATCAAGACCAACGAGCAGTTCTGCACGATTACCGGCATTTCCCGGGACAGGGTGCTTGCCCTGAAAATCACCGATTTCAAGGACCGGGGCCTTATCAAATATGTCAGAGATACCGGAGAGACATTCCAGGATGCAATATCCAAAAAACGGGTTGTTCATGGCCAGTCAACGCTCGATACCCCTGCCGGCAGGATCGAGGTATTACGGACGATCCTCCCCCTGTTTGATGAGAATGGCAATCTTGAGTACGTCTATATTGCCTATAACAATGTCACAAAGAACATCAAAATCCAGGAATTCATGGGAAAAGGCGTTGACGATTTCATCGAGACCTGTAAAGAAGCTGCCACCGGTAACCTGATGGTCCGGCTTGAGATCGCAAAACCCGATACAGATACTCAGGAGGTACACGATCAACTCGTAAAACTCAGGGACGGGATCCGCGGCCTTATCGTCAGTCTCAGGCAGAACATCACAAATGTAAACGACCAGATGCAGAACCTGACAACGACCTCTGACAGCGCAACCCGGAGCGTCGAAGACGCATCCAAGAGCGTGAACCAGATCGCGAAGAACGCAGGTTCTGTTTCGGAGAATGCGCAAAAGGCGAGCGAAGGGATCGAACAGATGGCCAAGGCGATGCAGGATATGAGCGCAGCGGTTGAAGAGATCACCTCAAGCATGGAGAGTGTATCGACCCAGGCCAACAATGCCAACAGTTCGGCCAAGGCCGGTGCCCTCCTTGCAGAAAATGTCAACAAGGACATATCCGAAATATCCGTGGGAACCAACCAGGTCTATGGTGTTGTCAAGGACATCGGGAAACAGATGAACGATATCAGCAAGATCGTTGTACTTATCCGCGATCTTGCCAGCCAGACCAACCTGCTGGCCCTCAACGCGGCCATCGAAGCGGCCCGGGCCGGTGAACATGGCCGGGGTTTTGCGGTTGTCGCCTCCGAAGTCAAATCCCTTGCACAGGAATCGCGGTCCAGTGCCGAAAAGATCGAAGAGATGATCACCCAGCTCAACCTTGCGACCATGAAGGCAGCGGATGGTATGGAAGGAGCCCAGGAGCATGTCAGGAAAGGTGTAGGGGAGTCACAGCAGGCCCTTGAAGTGTTCAGGACAATCCAGAAAGCAGCCGAGACCGTTGCAAACAGTGCCTCCGAAGTTGCCGCAGCAACCCAGGAACAGGCTGCAACAACCGAAGAGATCACGGCAAGTGTCTCTGAAGTAGCGACACTCATTGAACATACAGCAAAAGAAGCCGGTGATGCTGCTGCCGCAACAGAAGAGTCCGCCGCGGCCATTGACGAGATTGCCCGCATGGTCCATACGGTCAATGAAGTTGCCGTAGGCGCGATGGAAGCGAATCGTAAATTCAAGGTGGACTGATGCAGGATGTGTTGCCCATGAGTGCGAAAGCAAGTGAACCGGTTGCAATGACAAAAAAATCCGCAATGTCAAAAAAAGAACAGGGACACGAATCGATCCAGGTCGTGGAATTCGTTTTGGGAAATGAACATTTTGCCATCGACCTGTTCGATGTCAAGGAAGTGGTGGAGTATACAACGATCACGAAATTACCCAATGTCCCGGCCTATGTCCGGGGCATCATCGATCTCCGTGGCGAGATCACGATGATCGTTGATCTCAAACACCGGCTGAAAATTACTGAAAAAAGTAACGCCTCGCTCGAAGCGTCGAGGATCATTGTCCTCGATGACAAGATCGCCACCTCAAAGATGGGAATCCTTGTCGATGACGTGACCTCCGTATCGACGTTTGAGGGTCACCAGGTGGACTATACTTCGGCATCAGTCAACAAGGAAGACAGCGCAATTATCGGCATCATCAAGCGTATGGTGAAGGTGAAAGAGAAAGAGAAGAACGAACTGATCATCTGGATCGATCTCAAACAGCTGCTCACCGATATTGAAGCATCCGTCTGAATGCCGCGATCTCTCCAAAAACGTGTGTGCATCCTGGCACGTCAGGCCATAGTATTTTTTTCTCGGGTAGATCATCGCGAGCCTGACAGGCGTTTCCCGGTCTCCTTTTCCAGCCGGGAATTCTGGTATTAAATATTTTTTTAAGTATGTTTACATAAATACGGATTTTATCACCGGGAATTTTTCAGCTGGTCCTGGTACCAGCTGTCAACAGACTGGTATGTTCCGGTGGCCCGGGCGATCCGGACTGCCAGCAGGTGCCAGCAGGTCCTGCCCCGGTACATGAAGTCGCTGCAGGTGCAGAATTCATCCTCAACAATATACCGCGAAGTCCTTCCCTCAACCACAAAAAAGTCGAGATATTTCATTACCTTGTGGTCATCGATTGCCGCGAGTGCCTTCTTTCCCCGGGTGCCAAACGCGGTCTCGATCTCCCCGCGGATCTCCAAATCGAGCGCCTTCCTCTCCGCGAGGTGCTGCCAGAGATCGTTCATGGGACCGTGCGGAGCACCGGGGTATCATCGATGTAGTGCCACCGGCGCCGGGCCGCGAGCCGTTTCATGGCCGGCGCTTCGAGCGCATAGTGCGTTGCTTCGATGCAGGGGAGGGGAGCAAAACGTGCAATGGAGTGTTTCAGTTCCGCGGAAAGGAATGCATCCGCTCCCTTCTCCTTTGCTTCCGTTAGAATCTCCGGGTCAAACCCGCTGCCGGCAACGACCGCGAGCCGGCCCGGGCGGGTCAGGTTTCCCCAGACCCGCAGGGGACACCCGAGCCTGCGTGAGATCTCTTCAAGGGTGACCGGGCAGGAACCAACCAATCCGAGAGACAGCGGGACCGTATCCGTGAGCGAGAGGAGCTCTGCCAGCGCATCGTTCACACCCTCTTCGGCATGGTCGTAGTTGGTATGCATCACCCAGATATTCATCCGGGCGGAGAGCACGTCCCGCATCAGCGCCGCGGTGCTGCCAGTGACGGAGGTCAGGGGGGTCCAGAGGGGTGTGTGGTGGACAACCAGCATGCCGGCGTTTTTCCGGACCGCTTCTTTCACAACCGCCGGTGTCGCGTCAAGGGCACAGCAGACCGTGGAAAATTCCGGGGCGCCTTCAACAATGAGGCCGATCTTTCCTGCATCGAAGTCCTCGGCCAGCTCGGGAGGTGCCAGCCGTTCCATATCCTCAATGAAGGTATTGACATCCATACAGGATCATCGCTCTCCGGGATTAAATAGCATTTATTACTCAAAGTAATAGCAATTAGTTTAAATATGCATTAAAACATATTTTTGAATATGCAGAAGACTATCGGCCAGATCAATGAACGCATCCGCGAGGGCAGTGCCCGGGTCGTCACCGCTGAGGAGATGCCCGCACTCGTTGCCGAGCTCGGGGAACAGGGTGCCCTGAAGGAGGTTGACGTGGTGACAACGGGGACCTTCGGGGCGATGTGCTCGTCCGGCGCGTTCCTCAACTTCGGCCATGCCGAACCTCCCATCCGGATGGAGCGGATCTGGCTGAACAATGTCGAGGCATATGGCGGGCTCGCAGCTGTAGACACGTATATCGGGGCCACGCAGCAGTCCGATACGCTCCAGGCTGAATATGGCGGGGCGCACGTGATCGAGGACCTGGTTGCCGGGAAATCCGTGGAACTCCGGGCCAGCTCCCACGGCACGGACTGTTACCCGCGGAGGACGATAACGACTGACCTCCTGCTCGAGAACCTCAACCAGGCGATCATGTGCAACCCGCGCAATGCGTACCAGCGCTACAACGCGGCGACCAATACCACCGACCGTCTCCTCCACACGTACATGGGGACGCTCCTTCCCGGGACCGGCAATGTCTCGTTCTCGGGAGCCGGGCTCTTAAACCCGATATCGAACGACCCGAAATTCAGGCTTATCGGCAGCGGCGTCCCGATCTTCCTCTGCGGGGCACCGGGCATGGTGATCGGCGAAGGCACCCAGCACTCTCCTGCAGGAGGGTTTGGCACGCTGATGGTCACCGGTGACATGAAGCAGATGTCGCAGGACTACCTGAGGGCAGCGACCATGACCGGGTACGGGGTGACCCTGTATGTCGGTCTCGGTGTGCCGCTGCCAGTGCTCGACCTGGATGTGGTCCGTGCCACCGCAGTCCGTGATGAGGACATATCGGTCGATATCCTCGATTACGGTGTCCCGAGCCGTTCCCGCCCGACCGTGCGGACGGCAACGTATGCAGAGCTCCGCAGCGGCTCGGTGGAGATTGAAGGCGATGACGTGCGGACGTCCTCGCTCTCCAGCTTCCGCGGGGCACGGAAGGTTGCCGGCGAACTGAAAGAATGGGTGGAGCAGGGGAAGATGCAGCTTGCGCTCCCGACCCGCCCGATCGATCCTGCACGGCAGGCCCGGCCGATGTTCCAGACCGTAAAAGGTCCCCGCGTCCTGGACATCATGAACCGTTCCGTCATCACTATCGGCGAGTCAGAAGAGATCCAGACCGCTGCAAAGAAGCTCCTCAAGGGCGACGTCAACCACCTGCCTGTGGTCAATGAAAAAGGCCAGCTGGTCGGCATCGTCACCACGTTCGATGTCTCAAAGGCAGTGGCAAACCCCGGCAAGGCCCATCTCGTGAAGGACATCATGAAGACCAAAGTGATCACCGCAGCACCTGACGAATCAGTTGATATCGCCATCCAGAAACTGGAGCAGAACAATATCAGCGCCCTGCCGGTTATCGACAAAGACCACCATGTCATCGCGCTCCTCACGGCAATGGACCTGGGGAAGCTCCTTGGCGGGAGGTGGCTGAAATGAAACTTCTCGTGAACTTCTCGAGGGGCAAGGGCCGGAAACCGATCATCGCCCAGGTGGTCCGTGACACCGGGGTCCTGATCAATGTAGAACGGGCAAACATTGACTCATCGGAAGGTGAAGCGCTGATCGATGTCCCCGATGACCAGTGCCAGCTCGTCCGGGACTCCATGACCAGTCTCGGTGCCCGGGTGCGGCTCCTGGACCGTGGTATCAGCTATAACGAGAGCGAGTGCGTGGACTGCGGGGCGTGCATCAGTGTCTGCCCCCGCGAGGTCTTCTCGTTCGATCCGGCATGGAAACTCCGGCATGAAGAGGAGAAGTGCATCCTCTGCGGGAAGTGCATTGATGCCTGCCCGCACCGGGCGCTGACCCTGCCGCTATGATCCGGGAACCGTTCCATTTCCGGGAAACGTTTGCGACAATTCTCGCAGACGACCAGGTGCACGTAAACGCCGCAAAGGCCGGGATACTTGCCGCACGGCAGGTGCTTGAGGCATATATCGCCCGCGATCCGTTTTTTGCCGCCACGTTCAGTCCGTATGTTCCGGATTCGAATGACCAGGTAATTGTTCGCATGGCGGACGCAACGCGAAAGGCTGGCGTCGGACCAATGGCCGCAGTCGCCGGTACGATCGCGTGGGCCGGTGTCGAGGCAATGCAGGAAGCCGGTGCATTGTTTGGTGTGATTGACAACGGCGGCGATATCGCTCTCATCGCGGACCGGCCGGTCAGGGTTGGCGTCCATGCAGGAGAGGCGGCACTCTCCAACCGGATCGCGTTTGTCGTTCCTCCGCAGGACCGGGTGCTTGGCATCTGTACATCATCGGCAACGGTCGGCCCTTCGATCTCGTTTGGTGTCGCGGATGCCGTAACAATTTTCTCGCACGATGTCGCGCTTGCTGACGCGTGGGCAACGTCCGTGTGCAACCAGATCCGGCCGGATGACCGGGGCGTGTTCGACCGCGTGAACCCGGATGAAGTTGACGGGATCTTTACGCTGATGGGCAGCGAGACGGTCCGGTGGGGAGATCTGCCGCCGGTTGTCAGTGCGATGGTGGACGAACAGCTGATCAGTGCCGGGGACCGGCAATGATTGATGAAAAAAAGTTCAAGGCACTAAATTATCGCGAACACTAATTTTTCGGACACAGAAATAAAACATGAAACCGGTAGAAAAGGCAGTCTTCAAGTTCACGCCCCCACGTGTGTGGGGAACTCTCATTGTGTGGAACTTGAGCCGGCCGGTCCCTACGGTTCATCCCCACGCATGTGGGGAACTCAGTCCCGGTGTTCACCCTGCGTTCAAGGTCAACGGTTCATCCCCACGCATGTGGGGAACTCTTGAGCTGGATCGGGGCCATGTCTCGGATGGCCGGTTCATCCCCACGCATGTGGGGAACTCAAGATGAGCGATGCAACGAAGCGGTGGATTACCGGTTCATCCCCACGCATGTGGGGAACTCAAATTTAGCACAACGGAATGCAAATAATAACGCGGTTCATCCCCACGCATGTGGGGAACTCTCGTTGACCCACGCAAACAGTTCAGGGTCTTCCGGTTCATCCCCACGCATGTGGGGAACTCCAGGTGCCACGGAGCCGGGTTTTTCGCGAAACCGGTTCATCCCCACGCATGTGGGGAACTCATCTGCGCAGCGGAGAGGTCTTTCTCGTTGACCGGTTCATCCCCACGCATGTGGGGAACTCTTTCCTCGTACCCAATCACCGTTAATTGGTGGCGGTTCATCCCCACGCATGTGGGGAACTCGATAAAGCAGGGGTTACAAAGTGAATATATCCCGGTTCATCCCCACGCATGTGGGGAACTCATCGCCATGTCTGTTGTCATATTCGCAATGATCGGTTCATCCCCACGCATGTGGGGAACTCGCCTGATACCAGTGGAGTTGTCCCCGATATACCGGTTCATCCCCACGCATGTGGGGAACTCAGAATACCCGTAATGGCGAACTCGACCCCGGCCGGTTCATCCCCACGCATGTGGGGAACTCCGGGGATGCAGCCGTCCCAGCCAGCTGCTGGCCGGTTCATCCCCACGCATGTGGGGAACTCTGTAAGGGCCGTGAGACCCGATCTCTGGGGGCCGGTTCATCCCCACGCATGTGGGGAACTCTCCGTTTTCGTTTTCCGTCTGTGGAGTGAAAACGGTTCATCCCCACGCATGTGGGGAACTCCATGGTATACCAACCCAATGGTTTACCAAGGCCGGTTCATCCCCACGCATGTGGGGAACTCGTTTGCCGCTTGATACACCGACAGCGTTTGTCCGGTTCATCCCCACGCATGTGGGGAACTCCTCTCCGATCGTTAGGTCGTCGAGGATGTGCTCGGTTCATCCCCACGCATGTGGGGAACTCACCGAACTGGACGTGGTAATTCCCTCCCGGAACGGTTCATCCCCACGCATGTGGGGAACTCTGCGTGGTCTGCTTCGCAACGGTCGCCTGTTTCGGTTCATCCCCACGCATGTGGGGAACTCATTTTCAGTCGTGCGCTCATCTCATCAAGTCTCGGTTCATCCCCACGCATGTGGGGAACTCG
>Ga0265297_10000356_pt1 | contig 144564 bp, 133 predicted proteins | sample Munlanlwell13791_FD_192502 | JGI IMG/M metagenome (GOLD analysis project Ga0265297, IMG submission 192502) | Leachate microbial communities from a municipal landfill in Southern Ontario, Canada - Leachate well 137-91 | ecosystem: Engineered > Solid waste > Landfill > Unclassified | place... | reverse complement strand
CGATGTCACATGGGAATTCACAACCTTACTCCCTTCCAAAAGCTGTCCTCGTATATGCATGGGTGTGACAACGCTTGAAAAAAACACACGAGGGGAGGGGTTGGGGGAGGGTCGTTTAAAAGAAGAGCCGCACGCCAGAACAAAGTTCCAGCGTGCGGCGTTCGCAGAGACGAGGAGTGCGTCTCTTACGATGATGAGGGATGATGGAGTCCTAGCTCAACGTACACTGCATGTTGTATGTCAGCATTTCGGCATTGCTGTTTGCATCGTGTTCGCAGTGGACATTGCCTGGCGTCGGGTCATAGTAGTACCCGTTCGGTTGCGGTGCACATGTAACAGTTCGGCCCGGAATCGTTGTGATCTCCAAGGTCCCGAGTGAATGGCCGTTGCCACCCCACATATTGCAGACGCAGTTTGCTCCAGTGCAATTGACTGGACTGTTGTAGTTCCAGTCGCCCCAGCTGATCTTTCCGGCCGGTGCCCCAGTGACAGGCATGAAAGCGTCGAGATTGAATGTCGATCCAACGGCCAGATTGATATTGCACTCATACACCATATTGGCAGGATTCACATCAGCGGCCGCAGGACAGATGATGCCGTCCGTGATTGCGCCCCAGACGTAGCCCCAGATGGAGATATCGGGCCCGCCCTGATACGAGATATTTCGTGCCGGACCAACGGGGCCTTCAGTTGCGATAAACTTGATGTGAAGATTGCTACTTACTGCGCAGAACTCGTCCACGCGGCCATCGCAATTGTCATCAACATTGTTCGTACAGATTTCCGTCGTACTTGTTACGACGCAAACGGCTGTGGTCCCGCCAGTAGCAGACATTCCTCCAGTCGAGGTTGCACCGCCCGTAGCCGTGGCTCCGCCTGTTGCGGTGTTTCCACCAGTAGCAGTATTGCCGCCAGTGGCAGTCACTCCTCCCGTGGCCGTATTTCCGCCCGTGCTCGTTGCGCCGCCAGTCGAGGTTGCACCGCCAGCTCCGTTGATCGGAACGCATGGTCCTTCAAAACCATTTTGTTGGCAGGTCCAATACCCGGGTTGAATATTCCCCGGTGCCGTAATGTAGCAGATGCCAATCGAACCCGGAGGCGTGCATGGCGTACCAGCGATACTTGTCGTTCCGCCGGTTGCCACAGTCCCACCAATGGCCGATGTTCCGCCGACGATCGTCGAGGATGTTCCACCAACTGATGTCGTGTTGGTTGCCGATGTTCCGCCGACCGATGTCGACGTTGTCGCTGTTCCGCCAACCGCCGATGTTCCGCCGACGCTTGTCGAAGACGCACCGCCGACCGAAGTCGAACCGGCAACACTTGTTGACGTTGACGTTGTCGTGGTCGTCGTAGACGCTCCGCCGACCGAGGTCGACGTTGTCGCTGTTCCGCCAATCGCAGATGTTCCGCCGACGCTTGTCGAAGCAGTACCGCCGACGGATGTCGTGCCAGCAGTGCTCGTGGTTGTCGACGTTGCAGTCGATACCGCCGATGTTCCGCCGACGATCGCTGAAGACGCACCGCCGACCGAAGTCGAACCGGCAACGCTCGTACCGTTGTTATAGAACGCGCAGTTATTCCCGATGCATCCTGCCTTGACATTGACGTCAACGCTTGCATCCGGGATGTCGATCGTCGAATTGCATCCGACCACTGAAAGCAAAGCGCAAACTGATGTGAGAATTGATGTTCGCTGATATGTGTTCATGACTAACTACCTTCCCTGTCTTGTTGTTGTTACTCCTCCCGCCCTGAAAAAACAGAGACGAGATTCATCCTTTTGTGAAAGAGCGATAAAGGAATTGCCCTCAACCACCCCCTTATGACCGCTATATAGGAGTATAGCGTCTAAGACTATCCAAATTCGCCCCTTTCGGACGCGAATGGCAACGCCTCACCTAACCAAAAATTGCCGATGCTGTCAAGAGGATAAGGCAAAAAGGCGAAAAAGTATAGGGAAATTGCAAGGCCACTAAGATAGGCCATTAGGGAACTAGGCCACTAAGCCATTAGGGGAATTACACTTTCTTCCCCCTAATGGCTTAGTGGCTTAGTTCCCTAGTGGCCTAATAAACAAAAGCCAGCCCATCGGATAAATCCAACAGGCTGGTTGCAAATACGCGAGTGCGTACTTGATAAGAGAAGATGATCTAGTTTATTGGTGCCGGCCATGTGTCGGGCAGAAGGACATGGACCGTGCTTTTGTCAGCAGTGAATTGGAGGCCCATTTGCTTGGTCCATCCATTGAGTAGCCCACCGAGCATCGCGACCGGACTGCCTGCGTCGTATGCGTAGACCGTGAAGTCTGATGATGCGAATCGATTGTTGCAATTCGTATCACTGCATACGTACCTCCCTGCAAAGAGTGCGCCAAGTTGTATTTGGAACACCGTTTGCTTCGAACGATCCAGAACGGCTTCACAGTACCAACCAGGGACAACGCTGTATGAGTTTGCCGGATCAAAGACTTGACCGGTATAGCATGCGCCATCGCTGATCTTGTTGTTTGTCGTTCCGTCATACAGAGCGATTCCGGAACACTGGGACGAGCATTGCGTACAACTTTTGCCGTTTGCAATGTCTTGCGTGCAATCGCATTTGCAATTTGACGAAGCGACTGTTTGCGCTACTCCTGGAATCTCGAACCGAATGGTTCGTATTGGCGACGCTGTCGGCGATGTGATGGTCGTTGTTCCGCCGTTCAATCCGCCGGTTGCTGATGTGCTTTTGGACGTTGTTCCGCCCGTACCGAGTGAACCTCCGGTTCCTGCGACAAATGTCGTGAAACTGGTTGAACCTCCGGTTCCTTGAGAACATACGCATGCATTCCATGTTCCGTCTTGCTGGCAGGTTTGATAACCCGTCATCGTTCCGGTACATGGGCATGCCTGTGTTGCTCCGGGTGATAACTCGATTCCGTCGCTCAAGCATGTTGCAGTTGAACTGCTTGTTGATGCAGAACTTCCTGCTCCGCCAGTCGAATTCGCGCCTCCGGTTGAGGTTGAAACTGCTGACGAACCTCCAGTGCCGTTTGATGGGCATTGTGATTTGCTTGCACACGGCGTGCATGCAATTCCGCGCGCTCGATCATCCGTGCAGTCGCATTTGCATTGCAATGTTGACGTCGATACCGTCGCTCCGACACTTGTCGAACCGCCAGTTGTCGTTGTCGAATTGCCAATTGAGGTGATATGAAGATCGCCTCCATCTGCATCGATTGTCGAAGCATCTGCTCCGGCATCGTCGACGTAGTCGCTTGAGGTGAACCGTTTTCCACCGCATCCGATAGTGAATAGACAACTCACGAGAAGTATTTTCCAATTGATCATTTCTGATCCTTTCGCAGTCTGTACTGCAGGTTGAATTGTGGTGAGACAGGGTGTCTCAATTCGATTTGTTTGATGGTGACGGAAGTTTACATTCGCTCCAAACACCGCTCGACAGACATTCTTGTACGCCTGTGGTATGTGCAGAAAGCCAGCAAGGCGATTTCGTACCTTGAACAACGAGTTCTCCGCTGATACTAAAACAGTTTGGGATCGTTATGAGACTGTTCGTTGACTGATGTGCATCTACGCAAGACGTACAGATTCTTGATCCATCGCTCGCACAGTTCGTTACACCTATGCCACCGTTTGGATATGTACAAGATCTCGCATAGTGAATGGAACACTTCGACCTGATGGCTATGTCATCTGCTGACATCGGTTCGTACGTTGCTGTTGACACCGAAATCGAAGTCACTTTCGTTTGTTGAAATGACTGTTCTTCACTGTTTGTGAAATGCAAGATCACACCAGCGATGATGACACCAACTAGGGCACCCATTAAGTTATAGTTATGACGAATGTTAGCACTCTGATTCGTTTGATTCATGACACACATCTTTCTCCGCAGTAATCACCACGGGTAACAGTGTTGATATTTGATCTCCCTCCTCCGCTCTCGATGACTCGAGCTACGGAGGGCAGGCTAAACTTGATCATCTTCGGTTTTGAAGGACCGATGTTCCCCCTTTATAAATAGACCTTTCTATTCATAATTGGAACGAAAAACTATACCACAAAACAGCTATTTTGTCAAGCCTAGTAGGCATAAGGCAAGATAGCTTGATTTTTAGGCCGTTTTTCCACAGTTTTAAGCCTTTTCGTATGATACGATCATTTTGCAGGGAAACCTGTAATCCTCAACTATCCCTTAAGTGGGTCGCGGAGGTGGATCATGGGAAGCTACTAAACCTAGCTCCTCCATTATCCCGTTAGCGGTGCACCTCTATTCGAGGAAATGGTGAGACACGAAGTATTGGACAAAAAAATGCAAACACCATGCACGTCAGACTGTTTGACGTGACCGAGAAAAGAGAAACGTAAACGAAACTCCGCTTCCTTGTGGCCTTGCCACCGCGATCTTATCGCGCACCTTTGTCGCCACCAGAGCGATCGTTTCCGGCGACGATCGTATCCGGCGTTCGAAGGCTAAACCCCCTCGTCTAAATTTACGGCGATCGAGTCCGTATCTTGGGACATTGCCGCTCTACTCGACCGCGCGACGGAAACTTCGAAGTTCCGTCGCGCATTTATTTAGGTCTACGAATGTACGAATGATACGAATCAGCGAATACGTGAGTTGAATGTTGATTGGTTGATTGGCAATTAGTTGATTAGGAATTCCAATTAACCAATTACCAATCAACCCATTTCATCATTCGCTGATTCGTATCATTCGTACATTCGTAGACCTCTATGGGTTTTGACTCGCTATCACCTCTTACCCCAGCCACTCCTCCAGCACCGGCAACGTGGCCCGCGCAGTGGCTGACCATGTGAATCCGGCGGCGTGCTGAATGCCGCGTTCGCGGAGAGAGGCGTGGAGCGCATCATCGATGGCGAGATGTTCGATGGCATTCGAAATGCCGTTCGTATCGTTTGGAGAAACAAAGAGCGCATTCCCCTCCCCTAACACTTCGGGCATGCAGGAATTGTTTGCCGCGATCACCGGACAGCCGCATGCCATGGCTTGAAGCGGCGGAATGCCAAATCCTTCGTACCAGCTGATTTGAAGATAGGCACGCGCGCCTTCGAGCAGGAGCGGTACATGTTCTTCGGGAATATATCCGATTTCGAGAATCTGTTTCGCATTCGGCGAAGCCGCAATCTGTTTTTGAATCGCTTCATATCCATATCCATGCGGGCCTGCAAGGACGAGGACGGACGGATCGCCCACGCCGCGCCGCAATTTGTACGCATCAAATGCTTTGATCATGCCAAGAACATTCTTTTTTGCTTCCAGCCGTCCGATAAACAAAAAATACGAACGCGGAATATGATACGCGGCGCACACCGTATCAATAGCGGCTTGATCTCCGGTTGGACGATATAACTGATGGTCAATCCCCTCTGGAGTAATAGCGATGCGGGACGCGTCGGCATGATACAACTCGACGAGTTCGCGTCCGCTGAATTCCGACGGAACAATAATGCGAACGTTTTTTTCGCGCACCAGGCTCTTCGTTCCCCGTTCATGAATGATGATTTGCCTCTTCTTATAAAACTGCGGCATGCGCCGAAACCCAACGTCATGGACAGTCACCACGCTATGCTCCGGATGGAACGGCGCCAGAATATGCGCTGGCTCAAAAAAAACATCCGGCGGCCTGCGCCATAATTCCCAGCTCATGCGGATTCGTGTCCAAAGATATTTCGGTGGCCACTTGGCGCGCACCTCATACCAATTTTCCGGCAATTTGGCGAGATCTCCGCGAAGCGGTTCACGCGAATACAGCACCCATTGATGCTTGTCTCCAACCGTCAATTTTTTGAGTTCCTGAATCAGATGGAATGAATACCATTCCACTCCCGTTTTCTGGGCCTTGTTCGCACGGCTGGCGTCAATGCCGATGAGCATGGGGATAGTGTAGCACGGAGGGGAACTGCCAGTTAATTACGAAGCAAACAAAATCTATACTCAACGAACTCTCATCTTTATCACTAAAATTCGTTTTTATCTTCAATGCCATATTCATCAACATCTTCATCATATTCAACATGTCCCGTAGAAGTATCTATACGTAAAATTGTACTGCTATCCGAATTTTGATAGTGAATCTTGAATTGTCCATCTTGAAATCCATGTTTTGCTAACTGTTCTTTAATAAAATTTCTTTTCTCTTTATCATATGCAAATGAAGGGGCGTTGACAGGATCCGGCGCACCTCCACCTATATATATTTTTAAATTTTTTTTATCAGGGTATGTTTTTACAGCGACATTAAGCATATCTGAAAAATCACCAGTCATCGGATCAAGAAAATGCCCGACCATCGCCTGTTTAGAATCTGAATCATAGATAACAACTCCGATACATGGCCCTAAACCAGTCGTTTCTATAATCGCTGGCGATGCTGCCTTCTTCCATCCCTCCCACTGATCAACGGTAACGACTTCTGGTTCTAATTCATTTTTGTTTTCAAAAAAATTTCTTTCATTCATAGAATTCAATTCACACTATCTTCACATGATATCAGAAATGAAAGTTTATGACGAGAAAATACTCCGTTTATAACTTTCGAGGTTTTCGAGCGCAATCCCCGTCCCTTTGGCCACGCAGAGCTGGGGTTCGTTTGCAATGAAGGCAGGGACGCCGGTGGCTTCGCTGAAAAGTTTATCCAAATTTCGAAGCTGGGCTGTTCCGCCGGAAACGACAATGCCTTTTTCCATGACGTCGGCGGAAAGTTCCGGCGGCGTATTGTGAAGCACGTCTTTGATCGCTTCAATCATGCCTTGCAGTTCATGCTGAATGGCATCCGTCACATCATCACTATTAATCGTTGCAACGCGTGGCAATCCACTCACCATGTCGCGGCCTTTCACCTGCATCTGCAACTTATCTTCCAAATACAGCGCGGAGCCGATTTGAATCTTGATATCTTCAGCCGTTCGCTCACCGACCGCGAGACCATATTTGCGACGGACATGCTCCATGATCGCGGTATCAAGTTTGTTTCCGCCGATGCGAATGGATGACGATGAAATAATTCCGCCGAGAGAAATGACGGCGATTTCGCTTGTGCCTCCGCCGATATCGATAATCATGTGACCGGATGCGGACCCAATGGGAATATCCGCGCCGATTGCCGCAACAACGGGTTCTTTGATGATATACGCCGCCTTCGCGCCTGCGCTAATCGTTGCATCGATCACAGCGCGGCGTTCCGTGCTCGTAATTCCGCCGGGAACAGCCACCATCACTTCAACGCGGAATAATCGCATGCCGCCGAGCGCTTTATTAATAAAGTACCGGAGCATGGCTTCGGTCGTGCGGTAATCCGCGATCACGCCGTCTTTGAGCGGACGCTTGGCAATAATAGTATCAGGAGTGCGGCCGAGCATTTCTTTCGCCTCTTTGCCAACGGCAAGAACTTTTTTGTCATGCACGCTGATTGCAACGACAGACGGTTCGTTAATCACAATTCCGCGCTTGGGCATGTACACAAGCACGGTCGTCGTTCCGAGGTCGATTCCAATTTTACGGGCAAACATGGTGAGGTAGCTAAATGGTCCACAGTCCACAGACTACAGTCCACAGTCCACAGACTACGGTCCGCAATGCCCACGGCCTCAATACATTCGGACTGTAGTCTGTGGACTGTGGACCCTTGTATACAATGCAGTTCCCTAGTGGCCTAATGTGACTTCAAAATGCCGATCCGCCATGGAGTCCGTAGAGACACGGTAGGAGTTGTCCCCCCACTCGCTCTCTGCTTCCGGCGGTGTGGCACGCTCTACCTTCTTACCGAATAAGAGATCAAGCGTCAATGCGGAATGATCATTCCCGGATTGCTTTTGCCAATCAAGCGTGTATGGCCCATTGCCGCCTGTCGCAACAACGGACGGCGGAAGCTCGTATGTCAACGAAAGAGACTGGCTCGTTTTCGGTTCAATGGACCAGAATGCGCCGAAGACGGTTTTCCCAAGTTCGTGATACACGTCCACGGTCCCGTCAACAAAACGGCCGCCGGTTCGATACCGGTCATCCTTCATTGCCCCATTTGATGAAATCAATTTCGCTCCGTCCGGCACATACACGCGCGTATAACTCCGATACCGCGTATACTTAAAATTCGTTTGATCTTGAAGCGACAAACCCGGAGCGCGGTTTGTATACTGCAAAGTCACCGTCGCTTTCGGATGATTCGGATCCGTCGCATCCAGCTTATACGTCACGCTTTTATCCATCACTCCATCGGTCTTGAGTGCGGCAAGATTTGAATCAACGACCCACAGATAATCTCCGTTTGTCGGCAAGACGCGCCCAGTCCATCCATTCACATCCAGTTGCGAAAGCGTGTCTGGATCGCGGACATAAACCATCATCTGTTTTTGATCGAGCGCCGTTGTTGCTAAATCAAGCAGATCAGACCAGCGGGACGCGGGCAGACTTGATAATCGCTTGATGAGTTCAGCACCGAGTTTTGTGAGCGTGTCTTTGCGATTGTCACGCGGAATTCCCTGTTTTAAGAATCCAACCTCAACTTGGTATTCCAAAAGATCCAGATAATTTTTTTCGTCATACGTCGTCCCGTCAACTTGAATCGGGCCGGCGATATGCATGAGCTCGGTAAACACGGGCGGGTTGATCGCGATGACGCCATTTGGCACGGTCGGAGCTTTGCCGGTTCCGGCCTGAATTTCGCGCACGTAAAAATCCATCACTTTTTCCGCGCTCGTCGGAAAATCAGGCGACCAGTTTGCGTCGCGCAAAAACCACGCCGGAACGCCAAGGCGATCCTTGATCGGCGCAGGCGGAACTTCTTTCCACTTGCCGGATGCAGGATTATCAACGGCGTAAATATCCTGAAACGAACTCTGCGTCAGATTCCCGGCATCCACGCTCATGTTTCCAATCGTGCCGATAAATCCTCCGGTCGCGCGAATTTCATCCTGATTCTGCAGGAGCACAAGATAGTTCGCCGGTTTTGGATAGCCGATAAGAGGAAGGAAAACCTGCAAAAGCGGCAAAGCTTCGTCGATGCTCTGCTGTAAGCGCGGAAGCGTGTCCGCAACCGGAGCAAGCGCCGCTCGAAGCGGAGGGAGAAGATCATTTTGCGGAATGCGGTTCCATGACTCGGTCGCGATATCGATTTTGACTTGCGCGGCTTTCAAATCCGGAATGGCGCGGTCAAGACGGGCGAGAATTTCGCGCTTTTGATCCGGCGACATATCGCCGAAGGATACGGAAAGATCTGGAGGAGTCGAAATTCCGCCGAGCGCATCTTGCGCGTTTTGCGCTGTTCCAAGAATATTTCCAGCGGCAAGGACGAGCGCTTTTCCGCCGTCAACAACTTGAATTCCCGCTGTTGCCGCGGAATCGAGCGCGGAAATATTCGAACCGATCCACGGAACGCTTCGCCAAAAACCCGTTGCCCGCAGTCCGGAACGCGCTGTAAGCAAATCATTGGAGATGCGATCCAGATCCGCGCCTGCCGCATCAAAATCCCGGCTTGAAACATCAACCTGCAATTTTTTTACCGCGGTCTTCGCATCTTCCGCCGCAAATGCCGCGCGCGTTAATCCGATTGCCGCAGGGAGGGTTAAAGCGAGGACGAAGATGACGATGCCGAGAAAGATCCAGCGACCGGTATGAGAGGAGCGAGGAGCGAGGAGCGAGGAGCGAGAAGAATGTGGCGGGGTGGGATGGGAAGAAAGAACACGCGGACCGAGGTGGGTGGAATGGGAGGCGTGGACGTTCGTGTGTGCTGTATTTCGTACGTCTCGATCCTCTTCGGTTTTTGAACTGGTGTCATGGGCGATTTTCGTGACGGCGCGTTCGCTTGAAATAACGTCATTCGTTCGCTTGGGCTGATCAATTTTATGCAAATCCGAATTCTTCGACAGCTGTTTCGCTCCCGTCAGTTCTAAAAAATTCGTTGGCTTATGATGTTGCTTCATGCCCCTCTAGATCACGTTGCAAAGTTTCCTCCCTGTCCCCCGTAGCTTCAGCGAAGGGGGACTGTTCGGGCACGCCACGGCGTGCCCCTACGCTATCCACACGTTCCCCATTTACCTGATCAAACGACTTCGGCGCGGGTTCGCGCATATACTTTAACAGATAACGGATGCCACTGGCGATGTGGATGCGCACCAGCCGATTCGTCGCGATCTCCCACGGAGAGCGAATGAGGCTTTCGCGCTGATGATAGTGAACAAACTTCGCATGCGGCGCAAATAGAACGCGCCAGCCATTCGCTCGCATCCGCCGGCACAAGTCCACGTCTTCATAATACATGAAAAACCGCTCGTCGAATCCCCCCACGTCTTGCAACGCGGATGATCGCAATAACATCGCCGCTCCATACAGCGAATCCGCATCATGCATCTGCGTGTGATCCAGATCCCGCATGTGATAATGATCCAGCGTTTTTTTCCCCTGCTTTGTCCGGCCGAGAATGGTCCGCTGATAGATGGGAATGAGCGGAGAAGGAAATCGCACGCAGGTTTCCTGCCGAACGCCGTTTGGCGCAACCAAGAGCGGACCGAGCACGCCGACGTCCGTATGCGCGTCCGCACATGCGAGCAGTTTTTCCATTTCACCGCTAAAAATCGTCAGATCCGGATTCACAAGCATCACGTACTCCCCTTTTGCCTGTGCCATGGCAAGATTATTCGCTTTTGCAAACCCAAGATTTTTTCCCGGACGAATCACTGTGACCCATGGAAAACGTTTCTCGACCATATCCGCGGTTCCATCCGATCCATTATCGACAAGATAATATTCAAACGGAAAATCAAAACGCGCCTGTTCCGCCCCGCGCAAAAGCACCCGAATCAAATTCGGGGTGTTGTAGCAGACGGTGATGAAGGTGACTTTCATGTAAACACAGGTCCACAGACCTCAGACTGAAGTCCGATGTGTTGAAGCTGTAAATTTATGGACTATGGTCTGTGGACTATGGACTATTAAACGAACCATTTCCTCATTTCCTCCGGGCTCGTCTTCCGGCGCGCCATAATCAACCGTCTCTTTTCCCGCATGATTGATCGGCCGCGCCATGCCTCAAGATAGGCTCGGACGTATTGAGGTACCACGAAACAGGCACCTATGGCAAGCATCCCCCGCCAGGCCAGCCATGGAAAGTGAAAAAAACGGTTGATTCCGTCGTCATTTTTCCATTCCATCCATATTTGATTCCTGCGTGAGGCACGGACGATATTCCCGGGACGGCTCCATGTCTCAAAAAGAAGGTTGAACAGGCCGCCGATCCGTTTGCCACCCGGATCTTTGACATATCGGATATGCCAGGCGACCGCCGCCGGTATGGACTCCATGCGCAAACCGAGCAGCCGCGCTCTCCAGCACAGATCCACATCTTCTTTGTATGCAAAAAAGTGCTCATCAAAAACTTCCTGTCCTGACAAAATAAGTTGTTTAATGCATGAGGCGCGAAACAGCATGGCCGCTCCGGAAATTCCAAACGGCGAAATCCGATCATATTGTCCGCGATCCGTTTCGCCTGCTCCGCGATCCGACGTGGCGCGGCTACGATGCAACACAAGTCCCATGCTATCGAGCACATCGGTTTTGTCGACGGAAATGACATCCGAATCTTCCGAATGAGTTACGCGAGCCTTCAATAATTTTGGTCCGGCGATCGCCACATCCGGATGCGTATCCATATATGCGATCAATTCCGCAATACATGCAGGCGCAAGCTGAATATCCGGATTCAATATAAGAATATATTTCTGCGACAAATCTTCTTCAGACGGAAATCTGCTCAAGGCAAGCGATATTCCCTGATTGTGGGCGCGCGAAAAACCGAGATTCCGAAAATTCTTCAAAACCGGAACCGTCGCACCGCGCGCTTCGAGCCACGGCAGGGTTCCATCCGTGGACGCATTGTCAATCACCGACACCGTGAACTCCGTTGACGTCTGCGCATCAATCGATTCAAAAAGCTGCGGCAGATAACGCACGCTGTTCCATGTCACGATATTGATAATGAGTTTTTTTGCAGATTCCATACATTACTTCCCTTTCCGAAACTTCGCCGTCACGTTGAATCCTAACCTGAACCGCCCGCCGAGCAGATGGCGGGTTTGCGCATCAATCGCCGGAAGACTCCCGAAAACAACGAAGGTGACCGGTAAAAGCGCCCATTGCACAATGGTAATAAGGAACGCTTTCGCTTTATGAACATGGGAAGGAACCGGCGGTAGAATGGTCAGCGCAAGCGTTGCGGAAATAATAGCGCCGATAAGCGCAAAACGCATGAGCCATTGCAAGGTGAACGGCGTATTTTGAAAAATCGCATACGAGCGATACGAATCCGGCGCAAACCAGAACGGGAGCTGGCCGAGCAGGGTGATGAGGAGCGGAGCCGTCGCCCACGTGTACATTCCTTCGAGCTGTTTCCAAATATACGCGGCCTTGAGCCTGAACGGCATTTGCTTGTCCCCGGCAAAATGCTCGGTCATGTATGGAAAATTCTCCACGCCCCATGCCCACCTGCGCATTTGCTTGTAGAGCGCTTTCAGAGAATCAACATATCCGACGCTGTCAACGGAATCAACAGAAACCGGCAAATAGATCGGCGTCACGCGATACGCGCCGTGATAGTGGACGAATGCCTGCAAAAAAATCCGCGAGTCTTCGGACACAATGTCTTTTTGCCAAAAGCCGACATCAAGCAGCATGCGCCAGCTCATGGAATGGCTAGAGAACGTCATCATGCGTTCCGGGCGCGCGAGCTCGCTCATGAGCCAGAATGTGGTGCCGAACATGGCCACGCGAATCGGCGCCTTTGCTTCCCACAAATTATTATTGTAGAGCAGAACCGGCTGATACGAACTGCGCGCCGAATTCGGCGTCGTAAGATAGGTATACGTGAGGCAGGAAAAATAATGCGGATGCGCGAGCGTATCCACATCGAACGACGAGACGATCAAAGAATCGGGCGATATCTCGAGTTCTTCAATCGCCGGAACCATCTGTCTTGCCATCCAGTTCAGGTTGCTCCCCTTCCCTTGGATTTCATCTTCTTTCCCTGCCGGATTCGGATGAAGCGTAATCACGAGCTTTTTGAATCGTGATTGATACTCGCTCCAAATAATCCGTGCATTTTCTTCAAAGTGTTCTTTATCCGCCTCTTCACCTCCAAGGCAGACAAGAATGCGATCACTCGGCGTAGAACAAGCGAGAAGATTTTCCATCGTTGTACGGATCACGTCCACATCTTCGCGCCATGTCGGCAACATAACCAGATGATAGATATCTCCATACCCGGGCAATTTCTCTGCATCGCTCTGCCAATTCCGCTTCAGCGCGGCGCGATATCGAAACCAGGTTGAAAAAAGGAATGGAATGTAATAGATGATGCGCAGAAGCCAATACACATCAAAGATAATCACAAAATAAATCACGGCGATCGGCGAAATAAACGAAAACACAACCGAACCAATGAGCGTGATCCACACAAGCGCACCGGGCAGGATTTCGTAAAACCTTCTTTTAATGTTTTGAGAGAGAATCATTTCGTTTGCGAGTTGGCGTGTTTGCGAGTTGACGTGTTTCTCTGGAAACTCGTCAACTCGCAAACTCGTAAACAATCTTCCCACGCCCTACGCCCCACGCCCTACGCCCTTCTTCGTAATATTCGGCTCCGCATCATACACCGGCGCAACATATTTTGATTTCCCTACGCGTCGCGAGTGCACCCGCTTTGCGACGAGCGCCAAATCGACGGCCTCATCGCATGAGATACCGACTAATGGAATATGGTACAGCCGCGACAAGAGATTGGCGATAAGCACGCCGCTTCGAATTGCGGAGAACGATCCGGGTCCTTTTACCACGCATACGCCAGTGAGCGATGTAAGTTCACGATGCGAGATAAACGCCGAAAGCAGGGCGACAAGCGGCCGCCGCTCGCCTTCGTCATCCTGCAATCGCTCCACGCCTGTTTGTGAAAAAAGCGCCAGGCGAAGCCGGGAACGGGAGCTTGTGTCGAGGAAAAGCCACATAAGAAGAAAGTCGGCCAGTCGGTAAGTCGATGAGTCGGATAGTAAGACTCACCGACTTACCGACCAACCGACTCACCGACTTTTTAGAGACGGTCAAGAACCACGCTCTTCGGCGCGTCGAGAATGCCCATGAGAAACTTGTCCGTGATGTCCTTGCGGTACTGATATTCTGTGACGGGCATGACGGTATAATTGATTTCGCGTCCCAATGTTTTTTCCATGGCCGAAACAATGCGCTGAAGCGTTGAGTCATCGAGCGCGCCAACAATGAACAAATCAATGGGAGAATTTTGGGCACCGAGAAATGCTCCCATGAACGCCACATATCTTACCCCGCTTGATTCCTCAAGAATCTTATCAACGCGATGTTCCACGAGCAGTTGCGCTTTTGTCATGAGCGATCGAACTTCCGGCAACAATGGGAACGCTTCCTTTAACCGATAGTATTTTCGTTTTAAACCCGGACGTTTTTCCCCACCTTGCGCCGCAACTTCGGTTTCAATGATCAAACCGAACTCCACAAGATTCGCGAGTTCCCGGCGAACCGCATTGATCTGCGTTCCGATTTTTCGAGTTACTTCGCGGACAAAAATCGGCTCGGAGCCCTGCTGGAGAAACAAGGCCATAAGCTTGACTCGCGTCTTCGAACCAAAAAGGTGTTCGAGCATAGGATACCTATATCCTGCCTTGTGTTCAGAGAGTTGGCAAGAGGATGAAAATCACCACTAAAACAATAGCCCCATTTCGATTTCTCGAAACAGGGCTAAGGGCTAAAGTGAAAGTTCTGAAGTTCAGAGGAACAGAGTCCTAAGAACTGACTTGCGGGACAACGAAAGCTAAGCCATCGCGATAATACCAACAGCGAGCAGGAGAATCGCTAGCCGCAGTCAACGACCGTCCGTCATCGTCCTGAGACACACTGAGGAGGTACGGACTTTCTTGAGAATTATTGATAGGCTCATGCATGGCAATAATCCAGACAAAACCCATCTCTTCAATATCCTCATCCGTGAAATATTCACGAATCAAGCAGGCGATCTCTGCATTCGGCGTTATCCAGCCTCGTTTACTAGCTACAGAACGAATGTTCTTCGTAATTCGGTCGTTCTCCGCGAAGAGCGTGCCCTTGAGAACCGCAATCTGAGTCATTACGTTATTCGTTGGTTTGAAGTCCGGTGAGTTTAGAATGCTTATCGCGCTATCGATCAAACGGAAGCCTTTACTTTCCAGACGTGTGATCCACTCTGGACCAGTTGTGCCGTCGGAGGTAACGGTGAAATAGATGACACCATCCCTTTCGTACCAGTTACGACCGAACCTGGCGACGCTCCACTTACCAGAGTTGATCAGCCGAACAGACTCGTTCGGATCATCTGTGCCAGTCTGGCGCATGATGTTCTTGACGACAGCGTTGAGTTGTCCGGTTGTAATGTTGGAAATTGCAAATTCTTTCATGACTATCTCCTTGTGCTTCGTTGCACAATTTCTTTTTCCTCTCATCCGAGGAGGAACTATGTCCGTTTGTGGTCATAGCGAAAAGCTGTCGATGAATCAACGTCTTTTCGCTATGACCATTCGCAAGTTCTTTGTGAATGAACAATGAGTAAAGGATAGCACAAAATGGCTAATCTGTCAAGATGGCTTGTCTTACAACTATTTTAGCTAATTCTCATCTCCCCACTGGTCAAAACAGCCTCAACGTTCTACGATACTCCTGTACAAAATATATGTCCGAATCCATGCCGAGCGAGCGTCCAATCGACCCGCGTCAAACCGTGTTCCGAATCACGGATATCGAATATAGCAACAGCCAGATGGATGAAAAAATCGTCGGCGTGTTCCGCTTTGAACCAACGGGCGCGTCAAAGAACGGACCCACGATTATCGTCATCGCGGAAATCGACGGCGTCGGGTATGTCTACGATCAACTCATCGATGTCGTGAACAGCGAAGCCGAACATGCGCGCACATTATTGTCTCATGTTGAACAAGAACCGGTTTCACGTTTTGAAAAAGTGATTCAAAGCGTGAACCGCGCCGTGGGAGAATTCGTGAAAGGCGAGCCGTCCCCCATCAACTGGAATCGCGTGAACATGTATATCCTCGAGCTCTCGGACGGCCACATGTGTCTGGCGGGAATCGGCCGGCTCATGAACATGTTCCTCCAGCATCAGGGAGACGGAACATATAAGACGTTTGATCTTTTCGGGTCTCTGGATCAGCGGGTGGATGTGCAGTCGGAAAAAGTATTCTCGAATATTATTTGCGGAGATTTCAAGCCCGGAGACATGCTCATCGCCGGATCGAAAAACTTCGAGCGCATTCGCAATGAACTCCGGATCAAAGAACGGCTCACCACGCTTCCGCCTGTCACCGCGACGCTTGAAATCAAACAGGATTTGGAAGTTCGTGGAACGCCGGATGATTTCGTCGCCATTCTGATCGCATGCAAAGAAGCCGAGGTCCAAAAGTCGTTTGATGGCCTTGAACCGCGCATCGAAGAGCAGGCAAGCACCGCATCGATCGAAAAACTTCGCCATACCGAAGCAGAAACACTGCGCCACCTTGCTCCGTCCATTCTGCGGAAAGAAGGAAAAACCGATCCGCGGGAACCGGTTGCACCGCGCATTGGCGCAGTCACAATCCTGAAACGCGCGCTCGGATTTATTCGGAATAAATTCCGACGCGAAAAACTGCGCGACGTGGCGAGCATGGCGAATCTGCGAGGGATGCACGCCGGATTCGGTTCCTTTTTCACAAGGAAGAAAAAGACCATTATCGTTTCTTCCGTCGCAATTGTTGTCCTTCTTATTGTCGGAAGTCTCGTGATCAAGCATCAGCAGACGCTCGCGGCAGAACGCGCCGCGTGGAATGCATCGTACGATAAAATCATGACCGACTTGAATCAGGCCGAAGGAGAAGCTGTGTATTCGGCGGATGTTTCGAGCCGTACGCTCCAAAACGCCATCAGTCGCATCGCCTCGCTTGATACGTCAACGAAAGACCGGAAAGAAGCGGTTCAGAAACTGCAGGATCAAATGAACTCGCTCCGCAAAAAACTCCAACGATCCGTTTCCGTGGACAACCCGACAACCATTCTTTCGCTTTCGGACGGCCTTGCGGACGGAGCGCTCGTTTCACCCATTCTGTTTCAGGGAAAACTCGTTGTCGCAAATAATGCAGGGAATAAAATCCTCGTTTCCGATGGCACGAGTTCTCCGGCAAAAGAAATCGCCATCAATACGAACGGGAGCAAGGTTATTGCGCTCGGCGCAGGAAAGACGTCGGTCATCGCCATGCTCCAAAACGGATCGCTTATTGGCATCGATATTACAAAAGGAGAAGCGAGCCCGCTTTCGATCGGATCTTCGGACATGAAAACGCCGACCGATATGACGGCGTATAACGGCAAGCTATACGTTCTCGATGCAACGAATCAGCAGATTTGGAAATTCCTTCCGTCGTCCGGAGGCTTTGGCAATGCCAGCAAATACCTGCAGGCCGGATCGACATCGCTCTCGAATGCCGTTTCGCTCTCGATTGATTCGAATATCTACGTCCTTACAAGCGCCGGATCCGTTGCGCGCTATTTCAACGGCGGACAAGACGGCTTCTCGCTCGCGCCGATTGATCCTCCCATGACCTCTGGAAACCAAATCTGGACCGATCCGGACAGCCAATACGTAGTTGTCGCCGATGCATCAAACAAGCGCGTCGTCGTATTTACAAAAGACGGACATCTTGTCTCCCAGCTCGTCTCATCCGCATTCAAAGGACCCACCGACATCATCGGCGATGCGAAGAGCAAGAATTTGTATGTGGTGGATGGGAATCGAGTCTTCCAATTACTCTTGCCATAAAAAGTCGGTGAGTCGATAAGTCGGTGAGTCGGTAAGTAAATTACCATCACTGACCGACTCACCGACTTATCGACTCACCGACTTCTCAACAGAAACAAAAACATCCAGACTGTCTGGATGTTTTTTGTTCTCAAACGTCTTTATTTGAGCGTAGCTTTTCCTCCGGCGTCTTCGATCTTCTTCTTGATCTCTTCTGCCTGGGCCTTCGGGGCGTTTTCCTTGATCACCTTCGGCGCGGCATCAACGAGGTCCTTCGCTTCTTTCAAGCCGAGACCGGTTGCTTCGCGAACCGCTTTGATGACGCCGATCTTGTTGGATCCGGCTTCGGTGAGTTCAACATTGAACTCGGTCTTTTCTTCTGCGGCGGCTGCGCCTGCACCAGCGGCCATGACCCCGATGGCCATCGGGGCGGCGGAAACGCCGAACTTTTCTTCGAGCACATGAACGAGCTCTGACAGGTCAAGCACGGAAAGTTTCTCGATCGTTTCGACGATCGCTTTGAACTTTGCCGGTACCTCTACCTTTGTTTCTTCGGACATATAAATTTAGAAGTTAGAATTTAGAAGTTAGAAGTTAGAATATTATTTCTGAACTTCTGTTGATTCCGTTGCTGATTCTTCTGTGACCGGAGTTTCTTCAACGGCAGGGATAGCTGCTTCTTCTGCTACTGGAGTCTCAACGACTTCAGTAGCAACTTCAGCCATAGCTTCGGCTGATAGACTCGCTCCTGAATCCTCCGTAGCTTTAGCGGAGGAGGACGCTTCTCGCGCTTCACGAATGGAGTTCAAGACTCGAGCGAATGCGGAAACAGGCGCGTACATCGTTCCAACGAGCATGCCGAGCAAGTCTTGCTTGGACGGAAGCTTGCTAAGAGCAATGACTTTTTCTTTATCAACGACAGCGCCTTCGAAAATGCCTCCAACGATTTTGAGAGGCGAATCTTTTGCGATGTCGCCGAGCGCTTTTGCAGGCGCGACTTCATCTTTGATGCCGAATGCCACGCCGAGCATGCCGTCGAACTGTTTTGCGTTGACATCGTACCCGGCTTCTTTTGCCGCGCGCGTAACGAGTGACTTTTTCGCTACCATGTAGCGAACGTCGGACTCGCGCATTTTCTTGCGAAGCGCGTCGGCCTTTGCGACCGTGAGTCCGCGATAATCCGCGAACGCAACAGACACGGCGTCTTTAAAATTCTGAATGAGCGCATGCATTGCGACTTCTTTTTGTGCACGTGATTTGGCCATAATGTTGGTTGCGTAGTACGTGGTTGCGTGGTTGCGTGGGATGAAATCCCCACGCCCTACGCCCCACGCCCTACGCCCTTCTTCTTCTCGACCTTTAAAATAAACACCCGCGAGGGTTATGTCCTGCGGGCGATGTCTATCAAAATCATGATAGATTCGACGCGCCTCGGCAGGGTTGTTGGTTTATTCCCGACTTTCGTCAGGGCCCTGCTGTCTTTGGACACGATCTTTGGATGTGGCGATAGGATAGAGCAAGGCGGAGGTTTCGTCAAGAAGAAGAAGGGCGTAGGGCATTGGTCATGGGGCATAGTGGAGATCTTTCTCATGCCCCATGACCAATGCCCCATGCCCTTCTTTTCTGTCAACAACCCTTGACAAACCAACCATTTTCTGATATCCTCCATCATCCCCTTTTCTCGTCATGTTGATGAGATAGATGCGGGATGGAGAAGTCGAAATGAACGCTCAACTCAACGCAGACGTCCCTTTGTATCAACCAAAAAGCGTCATCCCAAGCCAAAGTGATCTCGATCTGGCGTGGGATATCGAAGAACATCCGAAAGGCGCGAATCTGGAAACATTCGTTCCGACCGATCTCGGCGATCTTGCGAGCAAGCTATTGCCGTTTTCACCGTCGCTGTTTAACAATCAGCTCGCCGAATTGCTCAATCGAGCAACCGTGTCTCGGAACGGCATTCCTCCAGACATTGAGCTCGTCTCATACTTCGACGGAGTCACGCTAGCCAATGCCTATCGTCTTGGTAACGTTTTCTATCCGAAATTTCATCTGCTCTCCCCTCTGCCGGAAAACTGCAGTAAACTCGGATTCTTTCCGCAGAGCTCGGATGTTCGAATCGGACATAAAAATAAAATCTTCACGGTGGAGATTCCAAATCCGACCTACGAACTCTCCGGGGTATACGAGATTCGAGTTTGGAGTCTGGCCAAAGGCGACCTATCGGTGTGCAAATCCGGATTCACTCGATCTGTTGCCGCCGTGGAAATATTCCACGCAGGCCTGTTGCTTCAGCCAAGCCAAAGTGCGCTGATTGCACTGTGCAAGAAAGAACAATAAACTTGCTCATGTGAGCAAAGCCCCGTGCCGCTGAAACCCCTTGGTTTCAGCGGCATTTGATTTGGGGCGTAGGGCGTGGCGTACAGGGCGTGGTGAAAGATCTTTCACCACGCCCCATACGCTACGCCCCACGCCCTTTCATTATTGACAAATCCCCCATTTTCTGGTATTCTACGCGGTCGAACATTCATTGCAATCGCATGGATGCCACCCGACAGAAAGTAATCCGGAATGTTACGATCAATCAATACCGCACCTACACAATCACAATCAACCACCCTGCCAAACCGCGATTCCGGCATCATCACGACGGATGAGATGCTTTGGGATATCAACGCCTTCCAGCCGGACAGTCTTACGACATTGCTCGCGACGCTCTTACGAGGAGAAGCGAAATTGACCAATGTCGAATTCGCCAAAGTTCTTGGCAACACGGCAACGCAAGACGGCGGCGTCCCCAGAGAGATGAAAATCTTCACGTTCAGCGACGGTGACACATTCGTTCATGCATACCGCGACAGAAAGACGCTTGCGATTCTTCCAAAGCTTGATTCTGCATTCCCGCAACAAGACGAAGGAGATGAAATCGCCCCACAAGGAACGACAATTGCGTGTACCGGCCATGATGAATGCAACGTGCTCTATACCATTCGCACGCCCGTGCAAAATAACTTCGCTCATCGCTATGAGCTTCGTTATTGGATGCTCGACGGCTCTGATCCATCAATGACGCGGACGTATTTCTTCCAAACCGCTGGCAATACATACAAATTCCTCTCCCATGCAAAACACGCGCTTGGAAAACGAATCTTCCTAACGGTGGCCCGAAGACCAAAGCTCGACTAGAGCCTCTTGGTTGATTGTGAAAACTCTCACTGTGCCGCCGGCGACCGATAACCTGGTCATTACCGGCGGCGCATTTTTAATAAGAGGGGCGTAGGGCGTGGCGTTCGGGGCGTGGTGAAAGATCTTCACCACGCCCCATACGCTACGCCCCACGCCCTATTTTATTCAATAACCGTTCCCTTAAACTTCTTCCCGTCGATAATATTTGAAACGTTTTTTAGATCTTTCCCTGCAACGATCGCAGTCATGCGTGCTTGGTCGGCGAGGCGAGATGCGACAGGATCGAATGGATGATTCGCACCCGGATGCCATTCATGACCGACGATGGCTCGGAATTGCTTCCATGTCATTCGAGCAAACTTTTTTGCATCCGGGTCGATATTCGGATCCCGATCATAGACCGCGTTGATGTTTGAAAGGTTGATCACAATCTTGGAGCCGAACTTCTTTGCCATCTTCACCGCGACATAATCCGTAGACCATCCCGGCTTCCATCCGGCGGCAATGAGTACTTTTTTGTTCCAAACAACCTTCCGCGTCGGGTCTTTTACGACCCGGTGCAGGGCAATGTCCCGAAACAGAGATCGGAGCAGATGGCCGTTCAGTCGCGTGGCGTGAATTCCCAGCCAGTCCACGTCTTCATCCGCGAGCGGTACAAGCGCATTCGCCGCTTCCTGATACTGCCGCGCCGTCCGTCCTCCGCCGACCACAATAATAAAACGCTTTCCTTTTTTCGTATGCTGATACACAAAGCTCCGCAGTTCCCGAAGATACTCCACATCAATCCCATTTTTTGGAACAACGAGCGATCCGCCGACGGAGAGAACGATGATCGTTTCTTTTTTAGACATAGGTCTGCGAATTTACGAATAATACGAATCGGCGAATATATGAATACTCGATAGACAAGAATTCGTATATTCGTATATTCGTAATTCGCCGATTCGCATCATTCGTAAATTCGTAGACATGCTAGCCACGCGGTTCCTTGGTTCCTACCAGCCCGTTCCCCAACCACGCGATGAGCCAGTAGACGAGCGACCCCAAAAGCGCGGCTAAGAATCCATCAACGTAAAATCCTTTAACAATCGTGGAGGCAAACCAGAACATGATGGCGTTCAAAACGAGCGTGAAGAGTCCGAGCGTGACGATGGTAATCGGCAGGGTGAGAAGAAACAGAATTGGACGGATGATCGCATTCACCAAACCAATCACAAGCGCGGCAATAAGCGCGGTATAAAAATTCAAAATATGTACCCCGGGAATCACGTATGGGACGAGGAATACGGCAAGAGCACTGATAAGCCAACGAAGTAAGATGCGCATAGAGAAAGTATCTAAGAAATAACGATTGTTGTATTGTTGTATTGTTAAATTGTTATATTGCTAAACAATCCAACATGATAACAATTTAACAATACAACAATGTAACAATTTTATTCATCAACTTTCTTTCTGATCAAACCTCCCCTTTATCTCTTTGATCTTCTGTTCTGCTTTTGAAAGCTGTTCCCGGCATTGGGCGGCGAGTTCCATGGCGCGTTCGAACTTGGCTAATCCTTTATCCAAATCCGGCTCTTCGTGTTCAAACCAAGATGCGAGCTCTTCGAGCTCTTTGAATGCAGAGGAAAAGTCTGAAGTTTTTTTTGGCATAGTATTTTAGTCCACAGTCCGCAGACTTCAGTCTTCAACGATCAACGTCCGTGATTGGACTATCGTCTATAGTCTGTGGACTGTGATCTGTGGACTCTATTTAGGATCGCATAGAAACAAAAGGGTGTCTACGTCTTTCGAATCACCTGAATGGATGAACCGGCAATACCGTCCTTCATCTGGATTTCAACGATTTGACCTTTTGATAATCCTTCGACGCTCGCAATCACTGCACCGCTTGTTGAGCGTACGAATGAATATCCCCTGCCAAGCACAGCTTTTGGATCAAGAGATTTTAGGAGGCGCGTTGTACCTGCTACGCGGTCGGAAAGCGCTCTCTGCATGCGGTCCATTCCGTCGATAATAGATGTGCGAGATCGTTCAAGCGAAACCGCATATCGCTCCAGCCAGCGGCTCCCGACATGGATGATTCGATCCATTAAAGCGGCTCTTTGAACCATTATTTGATCCAAAGATTGGGTGATCCGATTTTCCATTGAAGCAATTTCGTATTCAATATCTTTCATGTCCGGCGTCAGCCTCCGTGCCGCGTCGGTCGGCGTCGAGCCTCGGACGTCGGCTGTCTCTTCGGCAAGCGACATGTCACGCTCATGCCCGATGGCGACAACCGTCGGGATCGGAGATGCGTGGATGTCTCGGACAAGCTGTTCGTCGTTAAACGCCATGAGCTCATCAAACGATCCCCCGCCGCGCGTGATCACGATTGCGTCATACTGCCTCTCATCGTTCTGCTTGATCGCTGTTTGCAATGCAGATCGTATATCCGCAGGCGCGCGTTCGCCTTGTACAAACACGTGAAAGAGATCAATTTCCATAAGCGGCCAGCGTTCTTTTGTAATACGCGCAAAATCTCCGTATGCTGCGCTGTCCCTGCTTGCAATAAGCGCAATGCGTTTTGGAAAACGCGGGAGCGATCGTTTACGCGTTTCATCAAACATCCCTTCTTTCTCCAAACGCACGCGTAAGGCGGCAAGCGCTTTGCGAAGCGCGCCTTCACCGATGAGCTCCACGGTCTCGGCCGAGAGCGAGAACTTTCCGTATTTTGGATACACTCGTGCCGACCCGATCACTCGGACTTTTATACCGTCTTCAAGAGGAACTTTGAGTTTCCACACGGGCATGAAGATATTCACAAGTGACTCTTCGTCCTTCAGGTCAAAATTGACCCATTGCCCCTGGCTCAACCGATACCCGCTTACCTCTCCTTCCACGCCAAAAACCTCGTACTCCGAAAGCGCTTTGAGCGTTTCGTTTACGAGGGACAGGAAGTCGGTGACGGAGAGAGTTCGCATGGAGAGGTAGGTGGTAGGTGGTAAGTAGTAGGTGGGGAGAATTTCCCACCTACTACTTACGACCTACCACTTACCTCTTATTTATACAGCGTCCCGCCCCACTCCACAAGCGTGAATCCGTTGCGAACAGGTGTGACGATTTTCGGGGCTTGAATTGAGATCGGAGCAGATAACGGCTTCCAATCCATAAAGATGCGGATGCTCGTCATGGGTCGAGGTGTAACCGAGAGCGGCGCGGCTTTGGACCAGGTATCGGTCAAGAAGGAAATACGGGCGTAGGGAACGCCTTGAATCTTTGGGACCCAGAAATCCATAAAGTCCTTTGTCTCTTTTGCATTTAATCCGTATTTTGGAAGTGTTGATGCAAGGAATGACGCGACATTGCTCCCCTTCACGACGAATCCAGTCTTCGGCGTTTGATAGTTCACGCCCGTTCCTTCCCAGTATAATGAATCGTAAATTTTTCCGTCATCGCGCGAGATCAGCATTCCGCTTGATGATGCCGTCACGTTCCAACCATTTATCGGATACGCCGGATCGCTGACCGTGACATGGATAAACTTGGGGAGTCTAACCGTCACGTCGGTTGTCTTCGTCGGATAGAGATAGATGACGGGTTTGCCGCACTCAACTTGAGGTAAGATATCGCTATTCTTATATTCAATCCAATTCCCAAGTGCATCCTTCCAGAGAAAATACGGAACGGGATTCTCACTCAAGAATTCATCCATTGATTTCTTCTTATCATCCAAAGAAAGCCACTGATCGTATTCCCCTTGTGTCAAAGGATATTCCTTGAAATTTTTTGGCGCATAAATCGCTTGCATGCCATTGACCGTCCCTATTTGTTCCAATGCATTTTGGTCTTTCACATTCACATAATCTTGTGCGCCATTACCGCAACCATTGTGCAGTGTTGGAGAAAACTGTGTAGATGTTACAAAATTTAAATTTTGCAACGACGCCTTCCATTCAATACCTTTACTCGAGATATCCGGATCAAAATATGCGGATGAGGTTGATGATTCATAGTTTTCAGCATCTATATAACTTGCATACTCTTCAAAGCGCCCGATGATATCAAAAATCCCCATAAATGACCGAGGCCGCAAAAATCCATTGTGTTCAAGTGAATCCGGTCTTTCGTATACAGATATACCATTTTCGGTTGTAGCGATGGGCTTCATTTTTGATCGTATGGACAGCGGGACGAGCACTGAATTACTCAACATATCAGCCATCACTCCACCACCGACCAATTTCAAGGTTTTTGGCATTTTCAAATCAGAAAATTCTCCACCCGCCAAACGAATGATTCGAAAAAATGGATCCGCTGTTTGATTGGAGTAGATATTCGTCTGATAAGCGTTCAAATCATTTACGATCCAATACAACGCATTTACACCGTCTTCATGTTTCTGAATAAGAAAATCGTAATCATCCGGACCACCACCCATTCCACACATTTCTTGAACATCGGCATAATACACTTCGAGTCCGTCAAAATCGCCACCTTTCACCTTCCCCAAAGACCAAATTTTCCTCACCAAACTGTCGCACTGTGTTTCCTCAATTTTTGAGGAGATGTCAGCTGATGACAAAGCCCTTTCTGCAAATTCCGTATTTGTCGTGGAGTTTAAAATCAAATTCCTCATTTCTGGCATAGACAATTCTTTCGGCTCTGTCCACGCAACATTAATTTGTCCCAAAGAATATATTCCGCGCTCAAGATTCTTCTGATCGGTTGTTGTTGACGATTGATTCTCTGGAACCTGCTGAACAACTTTTTGTACCGCCTTCGGTATCGGAAACTGCGCGATCAAATAGACGCTCGCCAGCCCGACGATAATGCCTGCGATAAAGACCGTTGGCATGAACCAAACGTCCTGTTTTTTGGAACAATGGAAAAAAGGAAATTTCATAAAGAAGATTGGTAAATAGTATAGGTAGAGTAGCGCGGGTTCGGAGGGAAAGGAAGGGGTGTGATTTGAACCGACCCATCCCCGGCCCTTCCCTTCGCAGGGAAGGGAGCTATACTGTCGGGGTTAATTTTTCGATGACGTCAGAATTATAAAGAAGACGACCATATTTTTCATATTTCAAAATCCACTTGTAAAAAATCCTTGTTAAAAAAAATAATACTTGATAGCAAGCTCCCTTCCCTGCGAAGGGAAGGGCCGGGGATGGGTCGATCGAAAAGAGGGAGCCGGGGTGGATTTCAACGCACCACTCCCCCTTTAATCCCCTCCGCCAGCGCCGGATCAGATATCCCCGCGAGATAATCAAGTCTCTTCTGGCGCGCATCGCCTGTGAGAAGCGCCGGACGGCTTTTGATGATACTGATCGGCAAAAGATGAAGTTCGAAATTGTTTGGCGATAGGACAAGACCGACGACAAGGCCGAATCGTGTTTCCGTTGACCAGTCCTGATCGAATACAAAGTTCCCAAGCGAATACGCGATCGGTTTTCCTTTATACACTTCCACGCTCTCCATCCAATGCGGATGGCTTCCGATAACTGCATCCGCTCCGGCGTCGATAAACGCGTATGCAAGAAAACTTTGGCGCTCCGTGGGCTTTGCCTGATACTCCTCTCCCCAATGCATGAAGACGATAACATGATCCGCTTTTTGTTTTGCTGATTGAATCACCGAGATGGCGGTCGGAAGATCAACGCGGTGATCTGAATCATTGAGCCCGATAAGAGCGATGCGCTGTCCGCGGCGTTCAAGAATAACAAGCGATGATGTGGCAAGGTCGCGAACTTGATCGCCAAACGGAACAATGCCAGACCGAATCAGCGCGGCATGGGAATCATCCGCACCCTGCCTTCCCTGATCGAGTTCGTGATTATTTGCCTGGCTCACCGCATCGAAACCAATGCGCTTGAGGAGCGAAGGCGTTGATGATGCAAATGCGAAATCATTTTCTTTTTCCGGAGATCGATAGATCTGCGTTACCGGTCCTTCAAGATTGCCGACAACGAGATCTTGTCCTCGAAAAAATCTCTCTTCTTCGCCAATAATATTCTCAAAAGGAGTATTCACATCGTGTGACGCTCGCATACGATCTTTCACAGCACGATCCAACATCACGTCGCCGGTAAACAATATGACTGACGTCTGCTGCGGCTCGATCGGTCCCGATGCGAATGACGCGAGAATATGACTCGTTGATTCTTGCGCGATCGTGGATTGAAGGATGCGAAGTGAATTCGTATGAGCTTGAATCGTTACATCTCCAAGCCCAAGGTCACGCGCTGTCTTGAGCGTCACCGCAAGAACGCCTGCGCTATCGAGTTCGATGCGATCCGTCTCTTGATCTGCAAGGCCGGAGATGACATCCATGGCGAGCACATCATGAATATCCGCAACTTCCGCCGGAAGATAGTGCGAAAAATCGACGGTTGAAATCAAAAGAATATTCGGGTCATCCTGAAGAATCTTTTCAATCACAGTCGCAAGAGGCGCGCGCGCATCTGCATCGCGCCCGATTTGCATGAGCACCGGTGTGACGCTTGATTTCGGAAACGCCTGCGAAAGAAACGGCATGAGTGTCTGTATGGAGAGCTCGCGGCGTATGGCATCTTCGTCTGAACGCGCCTGTGGAACAGCGGCAAGAATCTTTTTCACGATCGAGGTATCAGTCTGAACGGCGTGTCCATTAAAATTGAGCGTGCCGTCCCCAACAGTGACCGGGGTTTTTCCAACGCCAAGATGATCCGGGGCAAGAAGAATGATTCTGCGCGGTTGCGGGACAGATGATAACAGCGACGCGATGTATCGAGCCGCGACAAGATGATGCGGAATGAGGATGATTCGCGTCCCCGGCGCGACATCCGTGGTCGAAACTCCGGAAAAAGCCTGATTCACAAAATTTTCCGAAATGCTTGGGATTAATGCAGTTTGCTCTTGCGGAACGATCTGACTCGCCGTTTCAGCAAGATGCGGAAGTCCTTGAACCGCGTGAATTGGCAACAAAAAATACGCGAGCGCGATGCAGGCGCCCACGACCAAGCCAATGAGGAATAGAGGGAGCCAAGATTTCATAAGAGGTCCGCAGTCCACAGACGACAGTCCGATGACCAAGGTATTCAAATCGGACTATAGTCTGTGGACTGCGGACTTTATTGGATCGCCACAACCACCATCCAATATAAAAACGCCCATGCGCAATTCATCACAAAAAGATCGGCGGCAATCCAATGATCTTCGCGCCAGCCAAAAAGCCCGCTTCCTTCCAGAGGAAAAACGATTCCACCAAACACAAGCGTCGCAAGAACGGCATACGCAAGAAGCGGAACGACGGAATAGTTTATCAATCCCGAAGAAACCAAAATCGCTCCATATCCCATGCCGAGTAAACCAAAAATAAGCAGATGAATTGCTGTGGACAAAACATTCGCCTGCCTGCGCGGCATGGATCCAATCTCTCCGGGATCGGCCTCGCGGTGACGATCACCAGTCAATCCAAGACGCGGAAGGATAAACGACAGTAATATAAGAACGGCTCCGGCGGCGGTTCCTGCAAATGCATTCAAAAGGAGAAGGCGAATCATGGTTCAAGTTGCGCATCCGATCCTTCAACGAGGATTTTTACGACCTTGATATTCGGAAATTGCTTGAGCGTCTGGGTGATTTCGGATCGTAGCGCCTGCACGACGCATGAACCCGCAATGCCATAGGACAATTCGCGCGAGAAATCAACTGTCGCAACTCCTTTATCGTCGATGGAAACGGATCGCAAGGTGGTTCCCGGAATAATCGACGTCCGTGATCCGCTCGTCTGTTCTTCGGCTGTCGCGCCTTTAATAAGTTCGAGAAGAGCCGCCTCTGCCGTATTTTGCGTTTTCACGACGCGCCGCGTCACCGGATAGGTAACTTCGCATGAGACGGATCCGGGGTCTTTTACGACATTTGGAAAATAAATTTTCAAAACCGTCCGCTCGCTCGGAAAGCGGACGGGGAAACGCACCATGTCCTGATCCGATCCGTCTTTCGGCGAGGCAGTAAACACTTCGACGAAACCGGTATCCGTTGAAGGTAAGTGATCATAAAACGCGCGGACGCGGAATGAACCATACAGTCCAACGTCTTTTGCATTCGTCATAATCGATCCCTGCGCAAGAACTTGATGATGGCTGTCAGTCACGCGCCAGCTGACAACGTTTTCGAATGCTCGGCCCCGCCCGAGGATGATAAACGGATTCGGAAGGATCTGATTGTCGATCAGGCTGGAAACAACGATATTTTTCGATGCGCTCGCGCGCTCTCCGGATGTTGTTGTCGCTCCCTGTTCAGCCGCAGGAGTATCCGGGGATGTTTCAACCGGAAGCGAATCAGATGGAATATACTTATCCGCCGAAGAAAAAGGCAATGCTTGAATGGAGGACGCAGCCGTCGAAACGGATGCGGAAGGCGCGCTTGGTTTTGATGACGTTCGCAAACAGCCTGCCCCAAGAAGCAAGGTCGAGATTAAGATAAGCGTAGCAAAGCGGCGCATGGGTATATGATACGTTGAAATAGGTCGGTAGGTCTATAGAAGGACTGTAGGACAGTAGGACTGTATGACTGTAGGTCGCTATTCCTGATGACATCAGGCAGAGCGACCTACAGTCATACAGTCCTACTGTCCTACAGACGTAATAATAATCATCACCTTTTTCCCATGCGGCACATCGCCGTTGTTCCAATCATGCGCCGCAGTAAACAAAACATTTTCTTTATAGAGATATGATTTGCCGCGACGGGTTCCCGGATCATTGGTGATGAAATATCCATTCTTGTATCCAATGATCACAAGCATGTGGTATTTCGGCCCGCCATTTTTGAAATTCGGATTATACAATTTCTTTCCGTCCGTCGGCAGAATAACCGGGATCCCCTGCTGAAGCTGACGCTTGATATCGTCGACGCTTTTTAATGGAAGAATGTCCACTCGAAGCGATGGATATGTCTTCGTTGTGAATGCCGCTGTTGCGGTCGCGCTCGTATCTTTATAAAAACCAAGAAGTTGATTCTCAACGTCAACGATGTGCAGAATGCGCGTATCTGCTGTTTTTTTGGGAATAACTCCGGTCTCTCCATTATAGAATGCCGCAACCATCATGACAGCCGTTTCTTCGCATGTCTCTTCATGAACCTCATCCCAGACTCCGAACGGAGCTTGTACGGAAAAAGGAACGTCTATTATCGTAGGGGTTTGGCATGCCAAACCCGTACAAGAGGAAGTCGCGTTTGATGCGACTCCGGTCGTATTTGATGCGACTATTCCTTGATTCTTCACGGCGGACGGCTGTGCGAGCGCTGACACCGTTGGCTGCTGGGCATCAGATGAAAACTGATTCGCAAAAAAAACTGCGACGATTGCGATGCAGACAACAAGAATGACTGGAAGAATATATCGTTTCATACGTATATGAAAGCACAAAAATAGAGAATTGGGAAGAAAACATCAAAAAGGGCACGCCAGTGGCGTGCCCCTACAATGCAATGCGTGTTCTTAATTACTGCGTTGAAGTCGTAGAACTTTTCCCCGCTGGCTTGTCTTCGAGCGTAATGGTCTTCATGACATCGCCGATGGTGATTTTATCCACGACATCCATTCCTTGTATGACGCGTCCGAAAATGGAATAGGAAGGCGGAAGCGGAACGTCTTCGAGCATGATAAAGAATTGGGAACCGTTCGTATTCGGTCCGGCATTCGCCATGGCAACAATGCCTCGGTCATAATTAATATTTACCTGGTCGTTCTGAAACGTATACCCCGGGCCTCCGGTTCCATCCCCTTTCGGATCTCCGCCTTGAATCACAAAATGCTGTTCAACGCGATGAAACGTCAGTCCGTCGTAAAATTTGTGCTGAACGAGATAAACAAAATTTGATGCGGCCTTCGGTCCCTCGTCCGGCAACAAATCAAAAACAATATCTCCTTTATCCGTTGTAATACGGACGCGCTTATCCGTCTGTTCTTTGGGCAGAACGCCCGGGAAGGCAAGTTGTGGCGGCATAGGTTGTACGATTGGTTCAATAGGTGGTTGAGCGGATTGTAATCCCGTGACTTGATCGGAAACATCTGAACATCCGGCACCGAATACAATCATTGTGCCGATCGCGAGAAGGGTGAGTGAGGTCGATTTCATAGCTGAAAAATAGCTTAGCATACGAGAAAAAAGGATACAAAAATTGCGAATTAACGAATTAACGTATTGACGGATTCAATTCGTTAATACGTTAATTCATTAATACGTTAATTCATTCCTCTCCCTCCCACGGCAACTCCACTTCTCCCACAAACCCCCAATGCGCGGCGTTTGTGCAGATGGCGGGGCGGAGGCGTTCGCGCAAGAAAGCATATGACATGCATTCTGCATCGCCGTCTTGCACAAGATTTTTTCCGCGTTCATCACGAACACGAAGAATAGTCGGTACGCGATCTCCCGGAAGATAGGTGGCCTGAACGAATATCGCTTTCGCCTCTGAACGTTCGAGCGCTTTGCGCGCAAGTCCGCGCGCCAGCCATGTTCCAAATTTTTGCGGATTCGACGGATCACACCCGATCGGCATGCTCGGCAAGGGCAAAAGATTTCCATACGGCTCATCCGGCGTTCCAGACGCGCCGATATCCGCATCCAATCCTCCGGTGCGTATCGGCCCTTTCTCATTCACATGCACGCGCGCGCCGAAAACAATCGGTCCGAGCGCATCGCGCACGCGATTGCGAACCTCGACTGAATCTTCTTCTCCGTGAACGCATGAAACAAAAACCTCTGTTCCATTCGACATCTCGGTCACACTCACTTCAAAAGACGGTTCAAGCCAATACCACGCAGAATCATACTGGCGCAAATCTTCCAACCGTTTCGCGCAACACTTTGCAAGCAGAACATACGATGGAATTCGTTCTTCTGTCTCGCGCGTTGCATAACCAAAAACAGAAATCGGCTGACTCGTGCGCGTAGCCTCGAGTAAAAACGCTCCTGCCACCGGCTCAATGGAAATAAACGGCTCAATATGTCCGCGCACGCCGAGCGACGCGGCCGTACGCGTCACGACCGACCCGACATCAAAATCCGCGTTCGACGATGCAACGCCGGCGATAAACAAAGCCCCTCGTCCGCCGCACGCATGCAATCGCAATGACGCCGTTGGATCGCGGCGCGCGTATTCATCAATCACAGACTCGACAATAATGTCGCAAGCCCGATCCGGATGCCCGGGGGAACGCACTCGTGCGGAACGCATAATAAGAAAAACGTAGCAGAATATAACGGAAAGATCAAGAATTGGGCGTGGGGCGTGGGGCGTGGGGCGTAGTGAAGAATTTTCACCACGCCCTACGCCCCACGCCCCACGCCCTATTTCTTTTTCCACACCGTCACTCCCGGCAACTTCTTTGACGGCGTATTGCGATTTCCGAATCGGTCGACTTCGATGACGTCGTCGCCGTCCCATGGAGCATCGCCATCATCCCAAGACCAGGATCGGCGATGGGCGGATGATCCAATGCCCGGTGAAATGAGTTCAACGCGCTCAAAGAGCCGCGGATCGACTTCTTCGATGAATTGCGACGGACGGCAGAGCATGAGCGTATCTGCGCCTAATGTGAGCGGATACGTGAGAAATAATTTTTTGCGTGCGCGTGTAACCGCGACATAAAACAAGCGGCGTTCTTCTTCGATTCCTTTTTCTTCATTCATCGCACGGCGGTTTGGAAATGATCCATCAGCAACGTGGATAATAAATACCGCATCCCATTCCAAACCTTTTGCTTGATGTACGGTCGAAAGTACGATGCGCTCTTCATCATATTCCGCGCCTTTCCCCCGTTCTCGCATGGCAAACACATCGTCGTAGAGCGAGACGTCGGCGAGAAATGTTTCGAGGCTGTCGTATGATTCCGCAAATAACGCAAACGATTCAATATCTTCCAATCGTTCGCGCCAATTCGGATACTCTCGCTCGAGAATTTCCTGATAGCCGCTCGCGGCAATGGCGCGAATCATGCGCGCAGGTTCATTTTGCACTTCGGCGATGCGGGATAAATCATCGCTCAAACTTTTCCATCCGATTGACGCCTTTGATTTGAGCGCGCTCGGTTGTGTGCGTATTGCCGCTCCGATGGTATCTGTCTTCGACAACTCGGATGACGCGCGTTCTGCGCCGGCCGCGCCGATTCCCGGTCGGAGTAGTAGTAAGCGTATCCAAGCCTGTTCGTCTTTTGGATTATGGAAAATACGCAGATGCGCCATGATGTCTTTGATATGTGCTCGCTCAAACAATTTGACGCCGCCGCGATAGTCGTATGGAATATCACGCTTTAAGAGCTCGAGTTCCAGCTGTTGAGAATGGCTGGATGCGCGGAACAGCACGGCGATATTCGGCAAGGCTGTTCCTTCTTCGCGGAGCGCAAGAATCTGCTCTGCGACATATTGCGCTTCTTGCCGCGCGCTTGATGCGGGAATGAGCCGCGGCTTTTCTCCCGGCGCGCGAAGCCCTACGAGATCTTTGGCGAACTGGTCCTGATTATGACTCAACGATGCATTCGCGAGATCCAGAATCTGAGGCGTGGAACGGTAATTTGTCACCAGTTTGAATACGCTCGCGCTCGGATAAAGAACAGGAAATGATAAAATATTCTGCACGTCTGCGCCGCGGAATCCATAAATGGATTGCGCGTCATCGCCGACGACAAACGCATTCCCATGCGCAGACACGAGCCGCTCGACAATCCGCGCCTGAATGGCGTTCGTATCCTGAAACTCATCCACAAGCACATACAAAAATCTCGATGAGATATTGTTTCCCGTAACCGGATCTTCAAGAAGCAGTAAAAGATTAAACAGCAAATCATCGAAATCCATGGCATTTGTTCTGCGCTTGCGCGATTCGTATGCCGCGGCAATTTCGACGAGCTCCGGCTCCAGCTCAACAAAATGCGGATATTTGATTTCCAGAGTTTCGCGGATGCTTCCGCACACATTGCGCGAGTACGAAGCGATATCCAGACACACGCTCGGCGATGGAAAACGCCGTGCCTTCACGTCGATATTCCGTTCTTTCAGCACGAGCTTCATCGCGCCCTTCGCATCTTCCGAGTCAAGGATTGTAAATGACCGGTTATATCCAACGCGATCCGCATACATGCGTAGAAGCCGATTCGCGATGGAATGAAATGTTCCGCTCCAAATTCCATCTATCGACGATCCGAGCAAATGCTCGGTGCGCTCGCGCATTTCCCGCGCGGCTTTATTTGTGAATGTCAGAAGCAAAATCTGCTCGGGCGTAATCCCCTGCTCGATCAAATACGCAACTCGATAGGTGATGGTGCGCGTTTTTCCCGATCCTGCCCCAGCCAAAATCAAACATGGTCCATCCCCGCCAAAAACCGCGGCGCGCTGTTCATCATTCAATTCCTTTCCATAATCAATGCGCAAAGACGGCGCATCATGCTTGGTTCCATGGAGAACAAATCGTTCGCTCATGGCATGCAGAGTAACGCATGTGCTGCGAAGCTTCAAATTGAAAAGCGCCTGTCTCCCGATGGGAAACAGGCGCTTGGTACAAACGAAACACTTACATGAAACTCGCGGCAAGGTCGAGATGCTCCCTGAACTTCTCCCAATCATTGCTTTCGACCGCGTACTGTCTTGCTTCGCGCAAATTCGCTAGGGCATCTTCTTTTGGCGAATGAACAAGAGCGTCATCTCGAATGAGATCAATATCGTCAATCAAGACGCCGAGGCGAACAACGAGCCCTTCAAGTCTTGGCTCGGATTTGAAGGATAACGGCTCCTTCACATTGGATGTCAATTGACTTCCGCCGCCGACCGCCTTTGCTATGACGCCTTCCTGCATCTCATGATCCTGGGAAATGAGCGAGAACGGCGTAATGATCTGCCGCTCCAATTCATGCCGCGTGAATGCCCATGCAATCCCCTGACGCAAGCGCCAAATATGCGTCTCGCGAATTTCTGTGCGCAGTCTACCGGACGGAGTCCGCATCAACCCTTCGAGCGCAGGCGCGAGTTGCAACAAATCTTGCACGACATGCATGGCATTGTTCCGAAACGGATTCGGAATCACAGGCCGCAAGAATCTTCCGTGAAAACGAAGCGTTTCGTTCAGAGCGGATTCTACCTGATCTCTCGTCGCTTCATCTCCAAGCGCATCCGCGATGATCGCCGGTTTTTTTCGACCTCCCTTGCGGACAAGCGCTTCGCGAAGTTCTTTGTACAATCCAAGAACCCGCATTTTCTCGCGATGCAATGCCATCATGCGCATGGAAATGTACGGCATCATCTTGAGAATTTCCTTGCTTCGCTGTTCAAGCATCTGCACGGCAACCTCGGCGGTAAATGCCGCGGCTCCTGGATTATGCCTGCCGATCGAATCCATCGTGAGCATGGCGCGATTCGTATGCTTGCGCGCGGCTGCGAGCATGGGTTTGCGGCGAAGTTTCAGCGACTGTTCAAGATACTTCATCGTCAGCCGGAAAACGCGCAATGTCTCATCGTCGTATACAGCCGGATCAAAAACGTATGCTTGATATTGCTTGATCGCCGTTCGATCGACGAACAATTCCTGCAATACGCCGTTCGTGATGTCGAACATGCCGCTTGCCCGCAACACATGGATACAGGAACGCCATGCGCGATACACGTCATCGTATGCGCAATACACACCATTGATGCGAATCAATATCGTTCCGGGCATTTCGACCGGACCGTCGATGTGCGACTTGCGGACAATGCCTACGGATCCCTTCCGCAACCATTGAATCCGGTTGCCGAATGGAATTTCGGGGCGAACGGGAAGATGGTGGACGTTTGATTCAAGATCGGTATGCGTTAAGGCTTTTGCTTTCACAAGACCCTCCTTTTTTATTTGGCTGACAGCTAACAGCTTACGGCTGACGGCAATTGCCGAAAGCCAGAAGCCAGAAGCGAGAAGCCATTTTGAATGAACAGCGCGACCATATCATATATTCCGAAAATTGAAAACTCCGGCATCGAGACGTCCATCTATGAGCGATGAGTCGATGCCGGAGTGTTCCGTAGTCGTAGCGGTCAAATCAAGCCGCCTGATCATCAATGCGTGATACTCGTGCCCGTTGACGATTCAGTGCCTTGCGAACTTCTGGCGTCAATCGTTTGAAGAATGCGAGCACAATTGGGTGCGTCTCCGTTTCGATTATTAAGCGCTTGTGCGCATTGATCAAAGCGGCCGTCCCAGCCAAAGTGAGTCTGTTTTGCGTATAAAACGCACTGTCGCTGGCGATTTCTGATACCGCATCTGGAAACTTTTCCGCAATCTGTGAAAAGGCTTCTTGCGGCTGATTTCCAGTCTGATACAGGAGCGACATAATGCTCCGTATATCAATGGGTCTTCGTGTTCGTCGAAAAAACTCTGCGATCCCATTCTCGAATCGAACTGTAAAACGCATGGCGCGTTCAGAAACAACATTCCGTTCTTGTTCTGAAACATCTGTCAGCGCTTCGACAACAACGGGAAAGCATTCCGTGTCAGGATCGGGATTTGCTATCTTCGGTCCTTTATACGTGATTTCCCGCGATTGAGATATGGGTGATGTCTGATCATTGTCTGATACAGACGTCTGCGGCTGTCCTTGTGGCGACATGACCGCAAATGCGACGAGCATTGGCAAAGTACTTGAATGTCTCATGACATGACTTCCTTCCTTCCGCTGTATAGAGCGGAAAAACAACTTCCACCTCCTGCCTCTGCGGGAAAATGGACGGTGTAGTAAACCACATTTCAGAAAATATGTCAAGGGGGGCAGACAAATTGGGGAGTAGGGCGTAGCGTTTGGGGCGTGGTGAAAGATCTTCACTACACCCCAAACGCTACGCCCCACGCCCCTCTTATTGCCCGAACGCTGCCCTCTTATTTGCCACGTGCTCGGTGAATGTTTTTGCGTAATAGACTTTGCCGGAATTATCCGTAAGGAAGTACACATAATCAGATGCCGTTGGATTCAAAACCGCTTGGATGGCATCCAGACCCGGATTGCCGATGGGCCCGGGAGGAAGGCCGGGATACTTGTAGGTATTGTACGGCGAATCAATATTCAAATCATCCGACGTTGCGCGCGCATTTCCTTTGCGGACGATATAGTTAATCGTCGCATCGCTTTGCAACGGCATACTCGCATGCAAGCGATTCAGGAAAATTCCCGCAACCGTTTTCATTTCATCCTTGCTCCGAACTTCATCTTGGACGATTGATGCAATCGTCAGCACCTGATGCCACGTCATACCCGTTTTCATACGCAAGGTTTCATTCGGCACCGTATTGACAACGGATTCGAATTGATCCAATTGCTTGTGGACTAAAGACGCGATGTCATCTTCGTAAATCGAATACGTATCCGGAAACAAATATCCTTCGAGCGACTGCCCGGGCGGAACGCCGAGTAAAAACGGATAATCTTTTAGAAGCACCTTATTATACGGCTCTGCATTCATCGATTTCCCCGCGAGCGCCTCGTATGGCTTTGCATCCAGTCTGGACGCCGCTAAGGCTTCGAGATTTTCATCAATCATCTTTCCTTCAACAAGCCGGACAGACCGCTCGACCCGTCCCGGACCGCGAAAAAATAATTCCGCTATGCGCGCAAACGAAGCGCCTTTGCGAAACGTATATGTCCCCGCTTTCGCCTGGGCGGCATGCGCGTCAAAAAACCCATACAAACGATACTCGAATGCAAAAGAAACAAGACCATTTTCATGAAGAATCTGCGCAACAGAATCAACCGTCGCATGGTCTGGAATCGTGACGTTGACCGGCAGTCCGGCAATCTCCCGTGAAAACCATGCAGAGTACGTGAATATGCCGCTGGCGATACAGCCAGCGATGAGGAAGAACGAGAGGAAGGTGAGGAAGAAACGTCTCATAGAAGGTCCCCAGTCTGCAGACTGCAGACCCCAGACCGCAGACTGCAGTCCGATGACTGACGGCTGTAGACTATAGTCTGTGGACTGTGGACCCTGGACTGTGGCCTACCTTACCATTCCCTCCTGCACCGCACGCACGATCAACGCTGATAGAAGCCCGATCGCTGCGCCGCCGATGACGTCGGAGGGGTAGTGCATGCCTGCGGCAACGCGTCCGAAGGCAATGACGATTGCAATAATACATGCGATGCATCCAATAATGGGGTGCGTGGTCGTGATTGCGGCGGCGATGGCGGCGGCGATAGCAGTATGGCTCGATGGAAATGATCCGCTTTGCAGATTTGGAGGCACAAGGGCATGGATGCCTGCACCTGCAAGATACGGCCGAACGCGATGAACGATCCCCGCAATCACGCTCGTCGTCGCAAATGCCAAAAGAGCGGCCCAGCATGACGGAAGAAACACATCTCGCATTTTTGGAAACAGCCGAAGCATCAAAACAAACGGAATGAGAAGATAGATGAGCCACCGGGCCGAAAAGACAACGAAACCCTTTCCTATTGGCGAGGAAAATGAGCGTTGAAGATAGAGGATGATTTCAGCTTCGGTCATAAATATTGTTACGTCATTGCGTGGTTGCGTGGTTGCGTAGGATTTCTTTCTACGCAACCACGCAACGACGTACCACGCAACACTCTTTTGCCGTGCTCACACCACTTCGCAACTGGACAAATAGCGCATTTCGGTTTGATGGGCTGGCAGATTTCACGGCCAAAACGGACAAAAGAATGATTAATCAGCGACCAGTCGCGCTTCGGAGCACGCTTCATCAAATCTTTTTCCACCGCGATCGGCGTGGTTCCCCTGCTCCATCCAAGCCGCCGCGCAATGCGATAGACATGCGTGTCGACGCATACGGTATCCTCGCCGAACACATAATTCAATACGCAGTTCGCGGTTTTTCGTCCAACTCCCGGAAGCATCACCAGTTCATCAAATGTTCCCGGCACCTTTCCGTGATATTCATCCATCACTTTGTTCGCAAGCCCATGAATCGCTTTTGCTTTTGAGCGGTATAAACCGATCGTCGAAATAGATGTTGCGATTTCAGCCGGAGTTGATTTGGCGAGCGATGCGAAGGTTGGAAACTTCTTTTTGAACGCCGGATAGATTTTCAGCACCTGCGAATCTTTTGTCCGCGCGCTCAAAAGAACGCCGAGCAAGGTGTCTTTCGGATTCCCCAAATCCATATCCCCTTTTCCCGGGTACCGCTTGGCAAGAAGATGAATAACGCGGGATTCATTGGAAATAGCTGGCATGAGGGTAGTATAACAGACGCGGTGTGAAGAAAAGAATTGTCACACACTCGGCAACAGCGACCTCCCTGTCATTTCTTTCGGCACATGCAGACCGAGGGATTTGATGATGGTCGGCGCAACATCGGCAAGCGTTCCCGTGGGATTCATGAAAGCGGCCGCGCCGGAAAGAACATCGCCGGAAGGAGCTTTGAATCCTTCGAATGCCTGACGAACGATGATGAATGGGACGGGATTGTTTGTCCCTTCCAAACGCGCGCGTCCCGTGATCGGATCCATCACGGATTCGGCGCGGGCGTGATCCGCTGTCACAAACATGGTACCGCCCACGGCGAGCACAGCTTCTGCAATTCGAGCGAGCGCATGATCCGCGGCTTCGCATGCCGCAATCGCCGCTTGCATGTTTCCGGTTCGCGCAATGATGTCCGGTCCTGCAAGCGAGCAGATGATGATATCTTGTCCGGCCACGGCGACTTCCTGCACCACGCGTTCCGCAATATCATGCATGCGCATGTCCGGCGCCAGATCGTACGACGAAACCGACGGACTCGGAAGTATCAAGCGATGCTCTCCGGCAAACGGCTGTTCCGCCATGCCATTCAAAAAAACCGTCGCATGCGCATAGCGTTCGGTTTCCGCAATGCGAAATTGCCGCAGTCCCGCATCCGAAAGAACCGAACCGAGCGAGATATCCGTCCGTTCCGAAGGATACGCCGCATCTGCCGGCACATCGCGGTCATACGGAACCATGGTCGCAAGCATGGCGCGGATTCGCGTTCCTCGTTCGAATGCATGAAAACTCGGCAAAGCGAATGCGAGCAATAATTGGCGCATGCCATACGGCCGAATATTCCAAAATAGAACAGCATCCTGTTCCCTGATCGCATGTGCGGGTTCAGCTCCACGCAAAATAAACGGCTCAAGAAATACTCCGTCCGCATCATGCTCACGGGCAGAGGCAAAGCCTTCTTCAATGCTTTCGCATGCGCGTGCGCGGCCATGAGCCATGGCGGCATACGCCTGCGCTGTTTTATCCCAATATCCGTTATCATCCATGGCATACGCCATGCCGCTCACGCTCGATAGTATTCCGATATGCTCTGCAACGAGACGATCGCTCATGCTTTGCAAGAGGCGCTCGGAACGCGAATCCGAATCAACAATCGCATGCACGGAACATGCAATGTGTTTTTCTGCGGCGAAATCAAGCAAGGCATGCAAATGAGACTGGTGCGCGTATGTTTCATCCGAAGAAACAAGTCCGATGAGATGCAGTCTCCCGCCGGTCTTTGCAAGATGCGAAGCGATTTTTCTGATTGTTGCGTTCGCGGCTATTCCTTTTTGCGCAATCGCCGCATCCACGCGCGTTTCACTTGGATGCCATGCGCGTCCAAGGCCAATCGTTCGATATCCTGCTTCCGGCGTCCCTCCCGCTTGTTCCAATAATCCAACGGCAAGACCGGACGCAGACAAAGATAGAGCCGGATACGTTTCCATGGCATGCATAAACCAAGGCATCCGCGCTTGGCGCACGGCGTTTTCTTCCACGACCGGGCTTAGTCCCAGTCCGCCCACGATTGCGAGGATGGTTGGTGATGACATGGAATGAGAATTCAGAAGTTAGAATTTAGAAGTTAGAAGAAAGAATTCTAACTTCTAAATTCTAACTTCTAACTTCTATCTTATCAGGCTTTTCCCCGTCATTTCTTTCGGCTTTGGAACGCCCATGAGATCCAGAATAGTCGGAGCGACATCACCGACTCCGCATCCGGTTCGAAGCTTGAGATTGGACGGGATGCGTCCGGCGACAAGAAACGGCACGGGATTCGGATTGTGTTCCGTATCCGGCGTTCCATCCGGACGAATGACGAGTTCGGCGTTCCCGTGATCTGACATGACAACGAGAATGCCATGATGCTTTTGCACGGCCGCGTAGACGCCTTGCAGGGCATCATCTAGAGCTTCGCATGCCTTGACCGTTGCGTCAAAGTTTCCCGTATGTCCGACCATGTCCGCATTCGCAAAATTTGCGCACACGAAGTCCGCGCCTTTTTCGAGCGATGCGGAAATGCGCTTGCCGATTTCCATGGCGCGCATGCGCGGCTTCTCGTCATACCGCTGAACGCGGATGGTTGGAATATTGATGCGCTTTTCTCCAAATCGCGCCTGATCATGCCCGCCGTCAAAAAAATAGGTTACGTGCACGTACTTTTCGGATTCCGCAATGTAATGCTGATCGCGTCCGTTCAACGCCTCAACAAGCGTTCCGTGAATGTCGCGGTTTGCGTAGGCCGGAACCACGCCGTCGATATCGCTTCCGAATTCCGTGAGCGTGACGAGAAAAAGATTTTTCCGGCGCCGTTTTAATTTGAATGCTCCGGGCGTTCTCTTGCTGAAATCGTGCATGGCAAACGGCTTTACAAGCTGGCGCGCGCGATCGCTTCGCAAATTCCAAAAAACAATCGCGTCATTGTCGTTCACGCAGCGCAAGCAGGCAAGATTCGGACAGATAAACGTCGGCTGGATGAATTCATCCGACTCCCCGCGCGCATACGCTTTTTCCACCGCTTCAATCGGATCGCGCGCATGGAGTGCATTCTCGCCAATGAGCGCATTGTATGCTTTTTCCGTGCGATCCCAAAAACGGTTTCGATCCATGGCATAAAACCGTCCCATGATGCTTCCGACGCGCACATGTTTGGGCAGATGCTTTTGCAATTCCTGAAGCAGTTTGACGGCATGATATGGCGGCGTATCGCGACCGTCGGTAAACAGATGGAGCAAAACGCGCGGAAGATGCATTTCTTCCACAAAGCGCAACAGCGCATACAAATGATCCGGATACGAATGTCCGGATGCGCGGCTTGTGAGCAGGCCCATCATGTGCAGAGTACTGTGATTGCGCGTGGCATACGCGGCCGCGCGAAGAAGCGCGGGATTGTCGTGAAAGGTATTTTTCTTTATCTCGTGATTGATGCGCAATAAATCCGTTTCCACCGGACGCCCCGCACCGATGGTCATGTGGCCGGCTTCGGAATTTCCAACCTGATTTTTTGGCAAACCCACGGCTTCTCCGTCCGTAGAGAGTTCCGTGTGCGGAAATTTATTCCAGAGCCGGTTGAAATTCGGCATCTTCGCGCTTGCCACTGCATTCCCCTGCTTGTGCGCATTCAATCCAAACCCGTCCCAAATCACGAGGACCACGGGGCGGACTCCATTTTTTGATGTTGAGCTTTTTCGTTTGGTTGACATAGAAGAATGTCCGCAGTCCGCAGACGATAGTCCGATGACCATGGTATTCATATCGGACTATCGTCTGTGGACTGTGGACTATAATCTATCGATTTTGCCTAGTATAAAGCGAAAACGGGAGTTTGGCTAACGATGCTTCTAGTTTCTGGCTTCTAGCTTCTGGCCAGAAGCCAGAAGCTAGAAGCTAATATGTAAGGTGGTATTGACAAAATCATCAAAATCTGCTATCATCAGCTGTTCTAAATGCCCGAAATCCGGCCTTTAGAAACTCATGCAATTCTGCGTGAGCAACAACAAATTTGAAAAGGAGCAGTCAAATGACCCTTAGACAACGAAACAGTACAGCATTTCAACCGCTCGAACTCGAAGAAAGCATGAGCAACGACAGCAACGCCGCGATTCCAAGTCAGAAAGTCGTAGACGTCCAAATGGCGGACGTCGACGCAGTCAGAGTCGCACAGCTCGCGGTGTTACGTGATGGCAGATCAGACGTGAATGCCTTGCGTCTTGCAGAAGAGCAAGCGGCATCACGCAAATCTCCACCGCCGTTATCAAGAAAAACCATGCTCGGTATTCCTGCAAACGCGCCGCCGCCTCCAAGTTCACTGAACAAGAAGGCAACGATTGCGCCGAATGCGAATCTTCGTCCGGCACCAACAGCACCGAAGCCAAGAATGCCAACCATGCTCAATCTGAAGCCAGCGATGATTGCCCAGTCAGAAAGCTCAACTTCGGCATCCATGCCAAAAGCTGAAGAAACGGCAGAGCCTGTGCATACGAGCAAACCTCCTTCGCCAAAACGAATGGGGACCATGCTCAATCTACAGCCTCCTCCGCCTCCATCTCGAGCGAAGAATACAGCCACGTTGGAACAATCGGATCGGAGTCAGATTGGAAAAGCTGACACGATTTTCCAACCGGCAGTCGTGCAACCCCAGCGTTTGTCAGAACCGGATGTTCTTTCAGAGTCTGCCGTCACTGATGACAGCGCTCTCTCGGAACAACCGGCTCCGCGGCAACAGCTTCCAAGCACCGCATACGGCGAGATGAAAGTTGATGCAACCGGACGCAAGATTACGGACGAAAATCGAGACCTGACTTTTGTCATGTCCGCGGCCCAAGTTGAAACGCTCGCGGCACAACACCGGGAACGTATGGGTACGGCAACTGCTGACGACGTACACGCAGAAGAATATGTCCGCCGCGTCAGAGATGAAGTCAATACAAAGCAAACCGTGCAGGTCGAACCGGAAGAATTTCTGACAGACGGATCGACGAATGAACCTGCCGAAACGGACATCCCTCCTGAATACATGAACCTAGCGGAACAGTCAGCGCTTGCGTCAAAATATTCGGGACTTGCAGCCGAGATCGCATCGCATGCCAAAATCTTCACACGAAGTGAAATGGTGACGCTCTTCTCATACGTGAGCTATTGCAAAATAGTTCTGTCTGATGAACAAGAAGCATTCGAATGCGCTCTCAATAAGCTGAAGATGGAACTGGCACCAAACGCCGAACCTGTTCTGCTCAATCCGCCAGCAGTGAAGCGATTGCCACCATCGGAACCTCCGCGTGTTTCAAAGATGGTACGCGCTGACGGTACGGAAGTGCGTCCAGATTCGAAAGAAGACGAAATTCACGTCGAGATCGGCGACATCATCGAGATGCCTCTGAATGACATACTGGAAACTTCCGACGAAGAAACGAGCAGCGAAGGAGAGTCCAAGTCAATACTGACTCACGATTCGGTCGGCGATGCGATGTCCCCGACAACCCGCGAAGCAGAAGCCGAGCTCATCAATGCGACGCTTCCGCCAACAGGTTCAAAGGACGACACGATGTTCCAACCAACGGCCGCTTTCGCGCTTGAAAACGAATGCACTCTCGAAGAACAAAAGCGGCAAGAACGAATGCGACTAGCAGAGGAAGAAAGTCTTCGACGCGCTATTCAAGAGGCAGAGCATCAAGAGCAAATCGAGAGCGAGCAACCTACGATCCTGTTGCGTCCGAGAAAGGCCGAGATTCGTCCTTCGAGAAAATCACAATCCGGAGAACGATCCGTTGTCCGAGAATCAAGCTCATCCTTGATCATTGGAGTAACGCCTCCGCCAGCTCCGCCGCCCCTGTCATCGCGGTCACAGCCGGCAATTCGATCCTGCCCTCCTCCCCCGCCGCCAATTCAACCAGCGGCGAAAGTGACGCCCCCCACAAGAAGCAGAACGCCTCAAGCTCCCTCCAAGCGCCCACCTCCTCCAAGTTCACTAGCTTCAATCAGTAAAGAAGAAGTGGATGACGAAGATTCGATCAGTATCAGTAAAGGAAAGGTGGTTGCCGATGGCCTACCTCCGGCAAAACCGACGCGCATGCCTTCGATCCCCGGCGTGCCAGACATCAGAAGGCCAATGCCAAGCAGTTATCAGCAACGGCCATCAGCGCATTCGTCGCAATCCATTCCGGGCATCAAGACAACGACCACTGCGGACGTTCGCGAAATGCGCATCGAATACGAGAGAGATCGGACAGAAATCGCGGATGCCGGAGCGATACACGACCTGCATCGGCTTGAAGTTGTTGAAGCAAAAGTGATGGCATATATAAAAACAGAGAACGATATCGGTCTTCAAGCATTCCTAGAAGGATCACGTCTACTTCTTCAAGGAGCAAAACTTGGATGCAAACCGGAAAACACCCTCATAAAAGCAGGACGCGAAGTTACTCGTTTCCTCAACGAAAACTTCTCTGCAAAGCAAGGACGAGCATCGCGATGGCCGGGCGTCATCCTTTCCGTTGTTTTCATCGGAATATTCCTCGCTCTCGTCTTTTTCATCGGATGACAGATACGCACCTTCCTTAAAAAATAACTTACCCCCAATCGACATTGTCGATTGGGGGTTTTCTTTTAGGGAAGTCGGTGAGTCGGAAGTCGGTTAGGATAAAACCAACCATCAAAGCATTCACCGACTCACCGACTTATCGACTTACCGACTCACCGACTTATCGACTTCCTTCGCAAAATCTTTTCGATGGCGCAGGTATTCGATGACGCCGGGAAGGATGGAAAGAATGATGACGGCCGGAATAATGATGTCCAGTTTTTTATCAATGCCCGGAATAATGCTTCCCAAAAAATATCCGATGCCGAGCATGGATGCGATCCATGCAATGCCTCCGAAGATATTGAAAGATGCAAATTTTGCATACGACATATTCCCGACTCCGGCGACAATGGGCGCAAATGTGCGAATCACCGGAATGAAGCGTGCGAAGATGATTGTTTTGCCTCCGTATTTTTCGTAAAAGAATTGCGCGCGGACAAGATGCTTTTTATCAAACAACAGCGACTGCTCCCGCGTAAAAATTTTCGGGCCCGTGACCCGTCCAAACCAATACCCCACCGCATCGCCGATAATCGCCATGGCGCTCAACAAAAAAAACAACATCCAAATATTCAAATCCCCTTTTCCCGCAAAAAGTCCGGCCGTGACAAGTAAAGAATCACCGGGCAGAAAAAAACCGAAAAATAATCCGGTCTCTGCAAAGATAATGACCGCGAGCACGGCATACCCGCCCCATTTGATAAGGTCGGAGACGTTGTGGAGCTTGGAGATGAATTCGAGGAATAATTGCATAACGATGGGGCTGGTAAAAAATTGATCGCGAGATTAAGGATTGTTAAATTGTTACATTGTTAAATTGTTTTGAGATCCAGTCGTTCAACAATACAACAATACAACAATTTAACAATCTTTTTTATTGATGACTTATCAAATCAACGATAACTTCTTGAATCCGCTGACGCACGTCAGTGACACCCCCCTCCCCGCTCACGCGCTTCCAGATGGGAGAGAAACGGGGGTCTTGGGAAAGTTCACGATAGCCCTGAATGCATCGATGAAAAAATTCAGCCGGCATGGATTCAAACTTATCGCCGCTCCCGTCATACGTTCTCTGCAAGCCAATAGCCGGATCAAGATCGATTTCGATAATCAGATCCGGAATGAATCCTTCGATCGCGCTCTCGTTGATTCTCAACACGTTCTCAACTTCGATTTTTATTCCGCCGCCTTTGAATGCACGACCGCCTCCTTGAAACGCAACGCTCGTGCAAAAACTTCGATCCGAAACAACAATGCCGCCGCGATCAAGCACCGGCTTCACAACCGCTCGTAGTGATTGCGCGCGCGCCGCGGCATAGAGATACGCCTCGCACATCGGCTCCATCGGCTCCGGAAACGTCGTCCCTTGCACGATGACTCGTGTCGCCTCGGCAATCGGGCTCCCGCCCGGCTCGCGCGTCCAAATAATCTCGCGGTTTGGATATTTCTGCTTCAAATCCTCGACCAATAGCTTCGATTGCGTCGTCTTTCCGGTCCCGACAACGCCCTCGAACACGATATAAAGCCCGTTTCGCATATGCGGGATATGATGGCAGAAAAGGGGGGAAGAAGCCAGTAGGCCATGGCCAGTAGCCAGTAGGGAAATGAAAAGAAATACATCTGACAAACAGGAAACACGCCGTTTGGACGACGTGTTTTCTATGGCGGGTGCGAAGGGATTCGAACCGCTAAAGCGATATTTGAGAAACGTGGCTCAATAGAGAGAATGAGCAAGTAAACAAAGGACGATATGCGTTTTTCAAGTATTACCAAGTTTCGTCAAAAACACCACATTTCACCACCTCGTGGGCAACCCGTGGTCAACCCAAACGGTATGACGACGTTGCGAGGTGGTAAAACAAAAAACAGAGCATCTATATAGCTCTGTTTTCATTTGATTTACCGCTTTCACTCTGGATTGACCAAAGTATCGCATCGGCCATAGTTAAAAATTCACGAGCACGCGCTTCAGAGATCTCACCTCTCGGACCATGAACCGCAAGATTACGAAGTTGCCTCAAGCCAAGAAGAGAGTTTTTTGCAGATATTTTGATTATATTGCCTTGCAAGAGTCTATTCAAATTCGTTGTGAATGTATACTCCTGAAAGCCATGCTGTTTAGCAAGCTGACCGATTGTATATTCTATTTTATTCCACGCGGCCAAAATCGCTTCGGTCGGTGACGCTTTTAAGAGGTGATCGAGACTCTCTGTAAGACTATCACCTTCTGTATGGGAAAAATTCTTGGTAGGAGTCGGGAGCTCGCTTTGAAGTTCTTTTGATGCTTCAGAAAATTCAGCCTCCCAATCGCCACGTTTTAACTTACTCAATTTTATGCCTTCCAGTACTCCATGGATGGGGGTACGAAAAAGCAATGCGATAAATACCGTCGCGCTCGGCCAAGCAAGAGCCTTAATGAGCTCTGCAATAAAAGTCTTCGTATCCATGTCGTGGGGAAAAATTAATTAAATGAAGCGGATTTTCGTGCATCTTCAATCCATTCTGTTGGTCCTACCATACTTATAAATGCCACTCTGTCATAAAAGGCGGTAATGCAAATAAACATATCTCGATTTTCATCGTTAGCGATGCCATATATAAATACTGGATGATTATCCTTATTCCAGCTGTTTGGATCTATTGCCAAGAATATTTTCTTTAAAGGTTCGCTTAGTTCAAGTTCAGGATCATTTGCAAAAAAAGTTTCAACGCTATGAGTGTCTGGTAATATATATTTGAACTTTTCATAAAGTAGACCTTTCGCAATTCTATTTATATTGGTTTTTATGCGTGACCAACTTGAATCTGAAACAGAAATCTGAGGCACTGGGTGTGGAAGGTGTAAACCACTGGGTAAACAATCTGAAAGTCGTACATTATTTTGAAGCTCTCTAAAGTGAGGTAAGAATTTCCCTTTTGTAAAAGAAGGCACCACTTTTTTTCGAAATATATTTTCCGCAACTTTGGACTTATCAGCCGCAACAGATGTCAACCATGCACGCATCCAAGAGTCATCTTCACTCTTAGAATTGTTGCAATCTTCACACGTATAAATAATGATTGGTTTTACAATGGGATACTCTTCATGATTAAACCAGCCACGAGGTATTACGTGTTCTTTGCTGCTTAAAGTTTTTTCTTCTTTCAGGCAATAAGGACATGTCCCAATAGCTACCTCTTTTTCCTTTTGTTTCATAAATTGTGCTAACCGGATGATCTCAAGTCTAGGATACCGCTAAAAACGTATTCAGGAAATACATAAGCGAAATGGTGATAAAAAATAAGGTTTTATGGCCTTATTTTCAGTCAATTTCTAAATCTAAAAAATGTGCTAGAGTCTGCATAGACTTTACATGGGTAGACAAGGTGACTTTATTAACCACGCAGCAGATATTGATACTTTGCGGCGGGCTTGGCGTTGGATTAAAAGTAATCCAGATGCAAGATATAAAAAATTCTTTAGTGAATCTTATAGTGCCTACTCCCTTATTGAGGATGAGGTGCTACTCGATTTATCGCGACAGCTAAAACAACGCATCTATGAGCCTTGCCATAGTTGCAAAATCTATATTCCAAAGGCTTCAGGGATTCTTCGTCCCTATTCTCTTTTAACAGTTGAGGATCAGATTATTTATCAGGCTTTTGTAAATATTATTGCCGAAAAATTACATCCAAAGGTTGCATCAGATTACTATGTTTCGAATTTTGGACATCTTTATGCACAAAAATCTAGTATATGGTTTTACAGAAAGTGGTCGGATGGATATAGAAAATTCAATGAAGCTGCACGTGACGCATTTAATAATGGACTAAAATATTCAGCTAGTTTCGATTTAACCGCATGTTATGACAGTCTTGACCATGGAGTGCTTCGATATTTTTTAAAAGATATCGGTCTTAACGATGAATTTATAGATCTATTGACGCACTGTCTGAGCCGTTGGACGGGTAATGAAGCGACACGTATTTATCACAATCACGGCATTCCTCAAGGTCCATTATCTTCAGGTCTGTTGTCTGAGGTTGTGCTTCGTTATTTCGATAAAAAATATCCTCGCCAATCTAAAATGAGGTATATGCGTTATGTGGATGATATTAGATTATACGCATCTTCGACCACAGAATTGAGAAAGATGTTAATTAGATTCGATAGAATGAGTAAGGAGATCGGTTTGTTTCCTCAGAGCAGTAAAATTGAAATTCATGAAATAAAAAATATTGATGAAGAATTAAAATCAGTCAGTAATCCTACTGAGGTAACCATTAAAGCAAGGCGCATTGATCAAAATAAAATACAAAAGCGGCTTATTGAACTTACAAAGAGATTCAAGATACATGATGCCACTCGTTTCAAATACATATTAGCACATGCAATTCCATCCGCAAAACTAAATGGACGTCTGTGGAAACTTTTTAAGCTATACCCCGCTTATTACGAATCAATAACAAGGTATTATCAACGCTATAAAAAGTTGCCAAAAAAGTTAGCGGACAGCATCTTAAAAGAAATTCAACAAAGTCCTATTTATTCTTCTGTAACAGCCAGCCTCGTAACGACAATATGGAATAGAGCTTCCATATCACAAGAAGCACGCCTTAGAAGGATCTTTAAAGCCGTTTGGAGTCCAAGGGTCTTAGTTACTGAAGCAGAGTTAAATGCAACACTCGGTTTCGCGATGACGAATTTGGGTTACCTGACTCCAAATCAACTCGCATATGCGCTCAAAACAAGGGAGTGGTATGTACGGGTTCGAATTACACAAGCGATTAATCAAAATAAATACGCGCACGATTTTGTCGAAAAAGTGTTAAATGAAAAAATGCGCGATAAATCAAATGAGGTAGCCTGTCTTGCTGCGCTTGTGTCTATTGAACAAAATATTTCTCTTGTTGGTTCTGCAAGAGAAATTAACATTCGTGCTGCTCAAATATTAAAGCGCGCTGGAAAAATCGGAAGAATGCCAAGAGGTTTTTGCTGGTCATCTATTGACCGATATTTTAGTAGATGGCTGGATAACCAAGCAGGGGGAGTGAATTGGAAGAATATATTCGTAGCGCGATACGGTCATGCTGAACATCTGGCTTTAAATTGCATGCGCTATGCGGGGCTTAACGTAAATTCATGGATCATGGCCATGGATGTGTTTAATGATTTATTATTGGATTGCTTATATCAACATGACTCAAGTATTGGTAAATACGAACTTGGAAAAATAGGGAGCGTACTAATGAGTACAGGAAGATTTGCCAAGAAATACCCAACACTATACACGATGATAAAAAATGTTCATGATAAGCGCCTTGAATGTGAGCTCGCTCACGCGGTAGTCAAATCGACAGGTCGACCAACAGGATCGATTAAATTCAGATATTTTAGTCATGAGGCAAAACCTTTGATTAAAAGGGCTTTTCAAGAACTAGCTACGCTGTGGTAACGCCGAATCAAGTAAGCTGCACCTCAATGTAAGTTTAAAGATTCAGGAACAGGCAACATGCTTCTAAAAATGTTATACTGATACCAGTTATTCATGATGGACGTATCTACAATTAGAAAAGTCATTGAAGATACCATTAGTTGTTCCAACGAGAACAACTTTCAGGACTTTTGTGATAGGTTATTTTTGGAACTTTATAAAGAAGACTATACTCCCGTCAGGGCAGCCGGAAGCAATGGTGATGATAAAAATGATGGATATTGTCCAAAGGCCAGAATATTCGTCCAAGCATACGGCCCATCTAGATACGAGGAGAGAAAAGTGATTGAAAAAATTGACGCTGATTTAAAAGGCTGCGCTGAAAAACATAGCGATATACAAACTTGGATTTTTGCTACAAACAAAACTTTAACAGGCGCTGTTCATACTCATGTAGATGAGCATTTACGAAAGCAATACCCTGCAATTAACCTTCAGCTTTGGGATCACAAAAAGATATCTGATGAAATAATTAATCGGTACATAAGTGGTACCCTTGAAGCCCTCAAGCTTCAAACTATTATTGGTAAAAATTTAGACCTTTACAAAGAATGTGAAGAATTAGGAATAATTGAAGAAATTTTTAATTTTATTCGTCAAAACAGAAAAACAAAAAAAGTTCCTGATATTGTCGATGTGGAATCTGCGTCTTTTCGAAAACTGAATGATAAAATTTTATTAAATTTTACTGGAGAACAGATAGAGCTTGTTAAATCAAGATATTTGGATTTCTTAGGCAAGATCACAAGTATCAGTCTATTCCTACAGAGACAAACAGAAATCGATGGAGATAGTGTAACGGAGTTAAAAAACATTATTCAGGATGATTACATGTTTTTAAAGGATTCAAAAATTAGCACTGTTCCAGTTGAGGATTATAAAATTCTAGTAAAATTATCGGAAGAATACCTTCCAGAAGATAAGAAAAAGTCACCAGAGTTTAGAAGTAATGCTTTGGCTTTAGTATTGAGTTTTTTTGAAATATGTGAGTTTGGGCAGAAAGAGCCACCTAATTTTGCTACAACTTGAATATGCTAATACCGAATAAATTTGAAAATTTAAATAAAAATTTAATGGTCATTGGCGCTTGTGTTATTAAAGAATTAAATAAAAGCTCAGCAAATATTGAGGATCTGTTCAGTAAGCTTAAAGAAAAGAGGATCATTATAGGTCTTGACCAGTATTTCGATGTACTTACTTTTCTCTGGATTTCTGATGTTATAGATTTAAAAAAGTATCAGGCTTGTATTAAAAAATAATTATGTATTTGAAAAGACTATATACAGAGCCTAGCGACCTGTTTGAAGAGGTACGTTTTAAAGACGGAATAAATTTTATTTTTGGTCAAAAAGACGATGCACTAGAGATAAAAGATACAAAAAAATCCTTAAATGGAATTGGTAAATCAACATTTTTAGATTTGCTAGATTTTTGTTTATTAGCAACATGCGATAAATTTAGAAATCCAAGGCTGGATGCCGCGAAGATAAAATTGACTGGTCATGACATAGTTTTAGAATTTGAAATCGATCAAGAAGTTTATTTAATTAAACGCTCGGTTGATACGCCCAATCGAGTACTATTTGGAGTTGGCGACAATCTGGAGTATTTTACCCCTGTTCAACTTGGCAAAAAATTATTTCAGCTGGTATTTGCCAATCTTAATTATTTGGGTAAATCAAACGAAAAATGGTTTAGATCATTCATATCTTTCTTTTTAAAAATACAAAAGCATAAAAATGACAGATTCCTTGACCCGATTAAATTTTTAGATAAAAATAGTGAAGCAGAGTTGGTACAGTATCATTTTTATTTAATGGGAATTGATAATACAATTGCATATAAAAATTATATTTTGATTGAAGAATTAAAAAGGAAGGTTCCGATACTTAAAGAAATGAAGATTTTTTTAAGTGACAAGTATAAAATTGAAGACATTGCAGGGGCGAGAAATGAGATAGATCGAATGAAAAGAGAGGTAAAAAAGCTAGATGACACTATTAATACATTCAAATTAGCTGAGCAATATTCCGACGTAGAAGAACAGGCTAATTTATTGACCTCTCGAATCAAAGATTTATGGTATGAAAATTATTCCGATCGTAAAAAAATTGAATCTTACGAAGAAAGCATTTCGTTAAATACAACTATCTCTTCGAGTAAAATTAATGAAGTGCATAAACTATATAGAGAAGCTAGTCAAATTTTAGCAGATAATATTAAAAAGACGTTGGAGGATGCCGTTGTTTTTAGGAAAAATTTAGTTATTTCGAGAAAAGAATTTTTAAAGAATGAAATTAAAAAATTAAATAGTCAAGTAAGCGCTAGAGAGAAAGAAGTTGATGAACTAGAGTTGCTCAGATCAAAGCTTTTTGGAATCTTGGAAACCAGAGAAGCAATCAAGGATTTAACTGAGGCATTTTATGAATTGAATAAAAAGAAGCAGTCGTTAAGTGACTTGGAGGCGAAACTTGAAACCTATGATTCAATTGAATTTGAAAAATTAGACTTAGAGAGAGAGGGGAAAAATCTGGAAATAGAAATAAAAAATTTTATAAGAATTATTCAAAACGAGTACATACCGGAGCTGTCTGCTATATTTTCCGAGATTTATAATGCCATATACCCTGAAGAAAAGGATCCTTTATTCTCTATTAGTGAAAATTTTAAAAAGGATTCAAAGCTTGAAATAAGAGTAAACGATACTTCGGTCATGTATTCCAAAGGAAAAAATCAAGGCCGTACTTTACTGTATGATTTGACAATTTTATTTCATGCAATTAAACAAAAGATTTCTTGTCCGAGATTTTTAGTTCATGATGGAATTTTTGACGGAATGGATAAAGCTCATCTTATCCATTTATATAATTATTTGGAGGAAAAAAAGAAAACCGTAAGATTCCAATATATTGTCACTCTAAATGAGGAGGGTGAATTGAGTAATAATTTTGGCCAGTCGGATATTCTAAATCCAGAAAAAATATCAGAAATCTCAATACTCACACTAACTCCTACAAAAAAATTATTGGGAGATTTTTAAACTATTTTTACGATTTGATATAGCTCCTATTTGGATTTTATTTGATATAACTATTTAAGTTTGCATTCCAACTAACTCTGGCGTGATCATGCTCTATAATTGAATTTGCCTAAACCGTTAGGAAGATACTGCGTGATATGACGACATGAAATGTTTACTTCGGCATCCTCCCACCGCTATCCAAGCACGCCTGAATCGTATCGTAAGCGGTATATTCCTTGGTCTGGAAATAGTACGTCGTACCCTTCAGATGGCAAATATTTGATTTGCTCTTTTTTACAGCCGGACCATCGGAGGTAGCTGAAGATGGCTTGGATGATGAAGAGGATGAAGAAACTGAGGAGGGCATTAGCGGCTCAGATTGGACTGTAGGGCTATCTGTGGCGTCCGAACAGGCATTATCAGCCCAAAGGCCTTTCTTGAACTCCCGAGCGGAATTTTCGGCATCCTTGAATACCTGCTTATATTTATACGGCGTATTGTATGTATACTCATGGGCGTATCCCTCTTGAATTAGATATAGCCCTATATTTCTTCCATCGGAGAGAAAGGCATAACGGAGCAAACGATCATACTTATCACGCTCACCTTGGGATGGATCGGCTTCAAGGATCACTTTTTGATTTGTGATCAACGATTTCATCTTATCACTCGCCTCTTTACCGAAGCATTGGACTGGCTTTCGAGGATCAACTGTCTCAGGTGTATCAACGCCGATCATACGGATACGCTCAGTCTTCCCATTCATATTCACGTCGAACGTGTCGCCATCAACAACATGAGTGACCAAAAAAGAGGGGCTCAAAGCCTCGGCAGGCACCTCATTCGAGTGAGCTTCGCTTATTGAAGAAGTTGTCGTTGACTCAACCGGAAGCACCGAAGGCGCGGTCTGCGCATCTTTCACAGCAGCTTCTTGTTTCGGAACGGTCGGGGGAGCAAAGACGCCGACCATGATGAAGAAGAAAACAGCAAGACCGCCAAAGATGGCGGTTGCTTGCTTACGCGATAGTTGCCTTCGCAGAATCTTGGATATTGTCGACGGCGAGAAAAGACCGATGGAAAAACCAAGAATGCTTATGAGAAAAAGAGAGGCGAAGACATTTACCATAATTTATCGGGGAGTGATCTTGATGCCAGTATAGCTCCCCGGGCTTTTTAACGCTTGCACGAACTCGACGACATAGGAACTTTGTCCTTCACGCGTGCCGGTTAAAGTGAGCAGTTGTTGCTTATCTTTTGTAAGGCCAGAAGGATCCGTGGTACCGACGAAAAAGTCGACAACCTTTTTTGTTTTCAGGTTATATGTCACCAAAAGACTCGTGCCGTTTTTGTCCCACGACTTGTCCCATTCGGTTGTGCCTGATTGCAGCTGAAGTGCCGTTGGTTCCGTACCGCTTGTCGGAGATCCGAGTGCCACTATAACTCCATCAATATTCTTTCCAACGAGCGAAGGAACATCAAAAACTTGTTGAACTATACTACTTGCCTTTGGTTGTTCTGAAAGACCGTTTTTTGTTCCGGACTGTATCATCTTGATGCCGATAAAAATGATGATCAACAGAGCAAAAATACCGATGATTGATTGCTGCTGTTTTTTGGTTAGCGACTTTTTGAGGCCTACACTTGAGAGAGGGTTTTGTTGATTAGACATAATAAGAATTATTAATTGGGGTGTATAAAACAAAAAGGACACCCCTGAGGTGTCGAGACCCAAACAGTAGGAACGAGTCCTTGCTGCTTGTTTTATCAGGAGTGCCCGTTACGGCGCATCAAGGACTCTCCTGAAATGAAACAGGCCCGCATTTTGGCGGTTTATCCGTACTGTTTGAATCTCGACATGAGTAATAATGAAGCATTTTTGCCTAAAAGTAAAGGTTGGCGTAATATTAGAATAAAGACGTGATTTCAAAGGGTGTATGCAACAGACAGAAACCAGAACGCAAAAGACGTTGGTATGGGGGCAGGTAGCACCCACGCTACTTCTATTGCAAAGCGGAGTAGACGAAACCAAAAACAAATCGGACGAAATCGGACAGAAATGCGTTGTTCAAACTGAAACAAGGGACAATATAGAGGAGGGGGCAAAAGAAAAGGCAAAAGAGGAGCAAGAAAGAACGAAAATCAAGAAACGGTTATTCTTGGAAGTATACGGACGAGCACTCGGCTCAATAAGTCGATCCTGTCGAGCTATTGAAATCGCACGATCAACGTATTACGAATGGATAGAAAATGATTTGGAGTTCAAAAAGGAAGTTGATATGACAGCATTCATGGTTAGGGATGATGTGGATGGGTATCTTCTGGATCTTATTCATGAGAAACATCATCCTGCTTCAATCCGATACTGGCTCAGCCGACGACATCCGAAATATCGTCCGCCTTATCGCCCGCGTCGAGCGGATATAGTTGCATTACAGAAAGGCTCGGCTATTACCTATGTGTGAGAATCCTGCACTAGGGACGGGTCATCAGGAGGTCAAAACGGATGTGTAAGAGACGTAGATAAAAACGACGAGTAAGGGGGGCATAGAGTAATGACGAGACTCAAAACCTTAAATGGACGAACTAAGAATTTGCCTCGGTGACAATATGAAGAAAGGTGACAAGCCAAATCCAGGGGAGGAATTTTTTTATAAACTCTCTCTGAAAAAAGAATTTGAGGAAGACTTGGTGATCGCAAGAAAAAAGATCGGTATTCCTAATGCGGGTTTTACTGACGAAGACGAACATCTGCACTGGATGAGTACGCCCGGAGACCCTCAACGTACTTTTGATACAATTTTTTCTTTAAGAGAGAAATACAAAATTCCAATTACATACACGCACCTCCTGCATAAAATATTGTTTTATGGAGATGACGAGGTAAAAGAAAGCGAACGTCCTGACATAATGACTATTTTGCCACCAGCGCATCTTTGCGATCCTAGTGGTTCTGATCTTGAACACTATTATCGACAACATGGAGAACCATACGTCAGGATTCTGATACTCGCAAATGCCAAAAAAAGCGATATCATCAGGGAGCTTGGATTATGTTGGGATCAGGTAGAGGAAATTCTGAAGACACAGGGCTGGATCAAACCAAAGAAAATTCGAAAAACAGTTAACAAAGTTAGAAATAAACTTATAAAAGAACTTTGGCGTAAACCGATAAAAGATCTGAAAACTGAAGTTAAGCGCTATGCTCCAAACGATATATTAAAACGTAAAGAATCTTTAATAAAAAAAATACTGCAGCACAAAGGCTACAAAGATTTTGATAAGAAAGGATTTGGGGAAGCAGTCATCAAAAAAATAGGCTCCACGAAGTAAAACTATCACTACTCCATAGTCCGAACTAAAGGGTAGGTATTTCAAAAAGATACTCACAAGCTACGATCCCCACGGTCGTAGTTTTGATTTTTTAGAAACTTCGACTGCAGCGGGGAACCGCTGGCGTTGTCACCCGCCAGCGGCTTCCTGCACAAAGACCAGCGCGACCGGAAATGTCACAAAACTTACCGGCGCCTCCATCAAATGAGGAAAAACTGATCGCTACATGCGTATCGTTGTGCGTAACAAATCCTGTTCCTTAACTCCAAGGCATCCCGCCCGAAATATGCGGCAGTATATGGCAGCGCATAGTTTCGGGTTCATTTCCTTGGTGTGAAGTCAGGTCTTACTCTCTTATTTTATTCCTCTCCTTTCTCCACTCTATCCGGAGAGAGGGAAAAAATCTATGGACAAAAAATTCAAACGAACTACGTTTAGCAGCGATCATTGCCCTTGGTGCTACAAACTGGGCATCAATACAACTGCATTAAAAAAATCTGTACTTCGCCAATGTAACAATAGTCATTGTGCGTACCGAACATATACTCCAAAAAAACTTCTTTCTATCGAAGAACGCATAAAATATTACGATCCGAAACGCGATAAGCTCATGTTCGGAAAAAACGATGCAAATGCGATTGATGATAGAACGAAAAAAGCCCTCATCAGATATACGCGTAAACCAAAGCAAAAAAACAAAAATAAACCTATATGGACTGACAAAAGGACTGGCGGTATCGTGTCCTCGTTGCCCAAGGATTCGGCTGCTTTCGGGCAGTCCGAGTCCTCAACGTCGTCCTTTACACAACCTAACCAATGACGACCATCGGCTCACACTCCAAAGCCGGAGGATTGAATATGGAGCTTCTGACGCCAAAGGAATTGGCTGCCTTACTACATACTTCCATGACAAGCGTGTATCGGCTTGTGGAAGGACGCGAGATTCGCTTTTACAAAATAAAAGGCGGCTTGCGGTTTCATCTTAAGGATGTGGAAGCATACCTCAATCAAAGTTGTACGGAGCCGATGCGATAAACATAACTTATGGCCGTAAGACGTATCAAGACATCATGGTGGATTGACTTCCGTTATCACGGGAGCCGTTACCGTGTTCGAAGTCCTGACAACACAAAGGCCAGTGCGTTGGCGTACGAAGCGATACTCCGACGCGAGCTCGCGCAAAACGGAACGCTTGAACGATTGCAAAAAGCCAAGGATAAAAAGACATTCGCCGCATTCACGGAAGAATGGCTAAAATTGTATGTCGATGTAAACAATAAACCGAGTGAGCAATGGACTAAGCGGCGCGTGCTTAAGGCGAATCTCTTACCCGCATTCGGAAAGAAGAGGCTGGAAGAGATCAGCTCTATGGACGTTGAAGATTATAAGCGACGACAATTGGCGGACGGAAGGTCTCCCAAAACCGTCAACAACTCGCTTACGATTCTTAGAAAATGTCTCGTGACAGCGATCGAGTGGGGAGATTTGGATAAGCTCCCCAAAATCAAACTGCTAAAAACAACACCGCCGAAATTCACCTATCTGATCCCTGAGGAAACTGAACGACTGCTAAGAGTTTCGTATCATCAGCCGTGGGAAAGCATGGTACATCTCGCAGTTCGAACGGGTCTCCGTTTTTCCGAGCTTGCGGCACTCGAATGGGAGGACGTGAATCTTTCTAAGCGGATCATCTGCGTTCGGAGGGCATGCGTGTGCGGAATTACCGGCACGCCAAAGAATGGAAAGATCCGATACGTACTCCTGACACACGACGCGGTGGATGCGCTGGCGAAGCTCCCCAAGACGGAAAAACTTGTTTTTCACGTGGCGGGGAGGCAGGTCAATTATTCCATGGGAAAGTGGGCGCTTTGGAAGATGTGCGAAGCGGCAAATCTGCGGCTTGTCGCATGGCACGCATTGCGCCACACGTTCGCCAGTCATCTTGTATCAAAAGGCGCGTCCCTTAAGGCTGTACAGGAGCTTTTAGGGCATTCAACGATTCATATGACGCTACGCTATTCGCATCTCAATCAAGACAATTTGAGGGAAGCAATCAACCTGTTGGAGCCTGAAAATCCGCCAAACGGAGTATTTTGGGCAACCAGTGGGCAACCGGAGAAGATTCAAGGTTTGCAGCATTTCGAACTCGCCAGAAGAATGTAGGTTTTTCTTAGGAAAAACAAAAACACCGCTCGTGAAAGCGATGTTTCTGCATGGCGGGTGCGAAGGGATTCGAACCCTCGATCTTCTCCGTGACAGGGAGACGTGTTAACCGGGCTACACCACGCACCCAAGCGTGGACTTCTTTATGTTTCAGGCTTATCCGGTCGGATGACCGGACACCCGTGGCTTTGCGGCGGAGAATGTAACACAGGATTGGATTTTAGGCAAGATGGTGCGATGATTTTATTTTTTATATGGCACAAACGATATCTTTCAAACATCCCTCCAAATACAAAAGGCTTCCGTTCGCGCGGAAGCCTTTGCAAGAAAGAAGGTTCTTTTGTTTTCACAAAGCATATTCGTCTGCCGGTTTCCTGCCTCGGTAGCGATGCCATGTCACGAGATCGCGCTTGTAGGTTGTAAGATCGTCCGGAATCGCAGCGACTTCGTATTGGCTATCTTCGCAAAACGGACAGACAAAGGGCCACTGCTCAAGAACAGGATCGCCGTCTCCATCAAATCCGCCTCCGAAAAACTCCAGCTGTTCGCCGACGCGTCCGCAACCGGCGCAACGGAAGAGTCTGAATGGAGATATGTGATCGCTTGTGCCGCAACGAAGACATTGCCGAATGCCTCCTTTGCCGTTGGATGCCTGTGCCGTACGCATCACCAGAAAGCATTCCTCGCAGTAACAATACTCCGCACGGAGCAACGATCGTTCGATCAGTTGAACAACATCCTCGTGCCGGAAAATCGGAATGCGCGGCACAGCAAATTTCTGCCGGGGATGATCAAGGTCGAATCCGTATGTCTCGGGCAATCCCTCGCCAACGGGACGGGGAGCGCGCGTGCAATACAGGATGCGCGTTCTGTGGATGACGGCATCCGCATGCTTCCGATAGTCGGCGTAGAGGCGTGCGGACCGTTCCTCCAGACAGACGAGCATGGGGAAATGGAGTGAACGGAGCAGAATAAAGGATTCGTTTCCTGCCGGAAGGGTCGGATAATAGCCCCAGGCGAGCTGATGGAATGTGAGTTCAACAGGCAAAAGATCTTCAAGCTGATCTGGAATGAGTTTAACGAGCATGATTTCCTCCTCGGAGAGGAGCTTGCGCGTCGCAGGCGAAAAAGTCAACACGCCTTCCTATCGTCTCCCTTGACAACTCCCCCAAACAGGCGTTCCCTGTAGGGAGGACATTTATGACGCCGAGGGCGTTATACAAACGCTGATGATTCAGCAGAAAAATAGGGACAGATGAAACAGTTCAATGCTCGCATTTCTTTGTATATTCCGTTGCTCTCACTCGCATTCATCTCCATAAACGGATGCGACAGTGCGGAAACAAACGACAGACTGGGCGTGAAGGAATCCACGTCAACTGGCGGATCGACCGCGACCGGAGGAACAAAGGCATCAAAAGCAACAGGCGGAAAGTCCCCTACCGGAGGAACGACCGCAAAGAGTACGACGTCGATCTCATCCAGCACGGCTTCGGTCGGTGGAACATCTGCTATAAGCGGATCGTCGACCGGCGGAACGATCGCATCCAACGCAATGGGCGGATCATCCGCCGTCATCACGACGACAATGACAAGCGTCGGTGGAATACCTGCTGTTGGCGGATCAAATGCGACTGGCGGAAAGTCATCAACCGGAGGAACAATCGCGACCGGAGGAACGATCCCATACTCGCCATGCAGTTGCGAACCGTATCTGCATCAAAACGATGCAGGAGTTCCAGACGGTGGAGTCGGCGGTACAACGTCGACGGATATGATCTTCGAAGCGTGGAGCACATCCGATCGTTCCGATCTCATCACCGGAACGCTCGAAAATGTGTATTCTCGTCCGTATCCGGCGAATTCATACCTTGGTCCGGCCTTACCGGATGATGGATTCACCATCGCTCCAGCCAATGCCGTGGAGCGTACCATCCGAATCGGCGCGGTATTCTGCGGCGAAACATACAATAAGCCATTGGCAGGCGATCCGATATTGACGCTCTATTTCTTTGACGGGACGTCTGTTGCCGGAAGTATCCTCTCCGATCAGCAGTTGTTCGTGAAAGATGACAAGACGACAATCAACGTTTTTGAGCCATACGGACTCACGGGCGGCATTCCCATTCGGATCTGCTTCCTGAACAAGGGCGGCCCGAGCTAAACTCGGCTCCCGCAAAACGAAAACGGCGGACTCTTGACTCAAGAGTCCGCCGATTGTTTTTTGTAGACGTAAAGAAGTAATTACGACGAACGAATATTCAGCTCTTCGAACATGCCCGTCACTCTTGTCTCGATGCCTTGATTGGCAGGATACCTATCCATTGAGCCGCAAGCGCGACGGATGTGGCTGACAAGAAGAAGAAAAGCCGCTTCTCGCCCAAATATCCGGCTAACGCTTGGATAGGCTCCGCCGCCAGCTATCTCAATGAGTTTTGCCGCCTCTTGTGCGCTGGCAAGATTAAGCTCGGGAACAAAGCCGAGTTGCTCTGCAAGTCGTCGCTGTTCAAGCGAATCGCCTTCATCGCGCAAACGAGTCAGGATGTCGCAGAAATCATCCGCTGGCAGGGAAGTGTTCGGAGATTCCGGCGTACCAAGATCGTGAGTAAGCTTCATCCCTCTGGTTGAATAGAGAAGGATTAAGGCATACGGATTCTGCTTAAAACTCTCGCGAATCCCTTTTTCGATCAAGGCATGATGCGGAGTCGAACCGTATGGGATTTGTATATAATTCCACCACACATATTTTTTTCCCGCCTGCTCGCCCATGCGCTTGGCCTTTATGCCTGCAAGGTTGAAGACTTCCAGCCGCAACGGATCGCCGAGAGGATATTTGATCCCTTGAATAAATCCTTCGGCAGAACGCAGTTTAACCTCATCAAGGATAAATGGGCGAGGTTGCAGATTGCTCAACTCACGCGCTCGTAGATCATCGGAATCGCTTCTGATATTCAATGTCTCCATGACATATTTCCTTTCCGAGGCAATGCGCCTCATAATGTACGACAAAAGAATATAACAGGTATTAGAGAAATAATCAAGAAGAAGGTCTGTAGGACAGTAAGACTGTAGGACTGTAGGTCTCTCTATCTTGATAGTAATCGGTAATAGCAACCTACAGTCCTACAGTCATACAGACTTTCTGTAAGCCATACTTGACAGAACCACCTGTTTTTGCTATACTCGAGCGTACCTTAAAATTGGGTTTTCCGTGGCATTTTGATGTTGTTGGTGTCCGGTACAGGCAAAGGCAGGATATTTGTCCCCCGAAGCTCGCCGTCAGGCGAGCGAAGAGGGATTCCCTTTCTTTGCCTGTACCGAAACATTTCAGAATCAAACATCAACAATCAATGCCAAAGGAGGCATATATGTTCATTAGTCGTAAAATTCCGGTAAGCAATTGGAAAGAAGGCATTATGCAATTCTTCAAAGGAATCTGGAGTGCAGACTCCGTCATATGTTCGAAGCCGGAAATCAATTTCGGCGGAATCGTTCTCATACGAGATGCGCAATTCAATCGCTATCGCGCGTATAGAACAATGCCATCTGGACTCTTCATTGCGCCGAATGTGGAAAATCACGAAATCATTCTCGTGAGCGAAGCATCGGCATTCGAGGTCGATCATGCGCTTGCTTGTTTCGTGCATAACGATTCGAAAAAGTGCCTCGTCATCCGCCTCGTCAACACGCAAAAGATAAACGAACCAACGGTTATCACCTTCATGAAAAATGATGCCGATGGCAATCTCGCTGTCATGGGAATGTGGCTGCCCACGCTCGATCAACTCGTTCGAAGTCTTGGCCAACGAAGCCTTTCAACGGAATACTTGTTCGCAGATTCGTAACGTTCCGGGATCGGTTGCACTCGCAATCGGTCCCCAGTTCCGCCGTTCGATTCGAAAGAATGGAGCGGGAGAACTGGATGAACTATTTCGGAATCAATCACAAACAACAAACGAAAAGAGGCACCATGGTCGCATACGTACGAGTCAGTGGAAAATATCTTGTCGGTATCGATCCGAGAAGCGAAATCTGTCCGTGGCAAAAGGGCATTCTGCTCTACCTAAACGGAATCGGATACTTCCCAGATGAAGCACCGAATCCGTATATCTGTAAGCATCCGTTCATCGAATTCGAAGGAGTCACTCTTCGAACGAATCCGAAACAAGACGGATCGTACTACGGATACCGGACAGGCATCGAGCACATGCAAATTCCGATTCGATCGACGATCGGAACAGACATCATGACCGTGCATGGATCAACCCGCTTATGCGTCGAAGACAGACTTCACGCCTTTGCAACGGATGCCAGCATACGAAGCTTGACGATTGTGACGTTGTCATCCGATCGATGCAATATTCCGCCGGGACGTATTATCCTTAGCAAAAAGGGAGATGACCTCGAAGTCTATTCTTCCGGCCTGCTCACCCAGCGGGAACTCATCCGTCGGCATGAACGAAACCGGATACATGCCACTTCCATTGCCCTCCAGGCATAAATAGCGTATCCTCGGGGTCGGTTGCACTTGCAATCGGCCCCCAGTTCCATCATTCGATCCAAAGGGATAGAATGATGGAACTGGATGGAAAAAGAACGAACGTTCAAAATCACAGATCCGAAAACAACCGTCAGAAAGGAAAGACAAATAATGAGCATTTCGACCCCTCCTGCAACCGAAAAATCCATTCGTCCATATTCGCTTTTGCGCACGGCAATGAACACAAGCGCCGGGACCATAACGGCGCGCCAGCACAATCTGCTCACCGAGCTTGAGGCATACGCGCACCATCCGAAAAGCGTCTACTGCAATTCCCTGTTCCGCGCCCCAAACCTTGTCCTGTGGGAAAGCCGTTCCATACGAGTCGATGAAAAAGTCGTTCAGCGTTTTTGCCCCTTCGAACAGGACGACACGCATTGCGTCGATATCTTGCCTGACGGATGCATAAAAGCAGACGCAATGTTCAGAAGCGGCTGGGCATGGCTGTCCGAAACATCCACCGGCAGAAGCCACCAGGAATGCGTTCTCGAAGCTCTGCAACACTGCAAAGTTCTTCTCTCCTGGCTGGAACTGCTCGACGTGCTTGGACACTATTTCGATGACGTCGTCATTCCTCATCTCCAGTCCGAAGGAGTGACAAATGAATGCAAGGATTTCCTTGCATGGAGAACCGCCGTCAATGCGTCATGGAAAACTCTGTGCGACCGAGGCGTATTGCAAAGTATGCACATTCCAGAGGCAGAAGCTTTGTTCACCTTGCTCGATAAGCACGTGCTCTTTCATTGCGAGCACCCGAACGCCATTCAACCGCGTCCGGAAGCAACGACCGCCACTACCTGTTGACGTAGCACACCTTGAGGACCGATTGCACTTGCAGTCGGTTCTCTTTCATTTGCAAAAGGACACGCCAGCGGCGTGCCCCTACGATCCTGTCGAATCTTTTTCTTCCCTACCATCCTCCTTCCTACGTCCTATTTTCTCCCCATCGCGTTAAACGCGACCCACTTCTTTCTCCGTCTTCAGAATCGCCAGCGTGGTGTTGAAGACCGAATCGGGATTGAGCGAGATGCTGTCGATTCCTTCGCGGACGAGGAATTTTGCAAATTCAGGGTAATCAGACGGCGCTTGTCCGCAAATGCCGATTTTCGTGCCGTGCTTTTTTGCCGCGCGAATGACGCTTCGAATAGAATCTTCGACCGCTTGACTCTGTTCATCGTAGATATGGCTCACAAGTTCGGAATCGCGGTCAACGCCAAGCGTGAGCTGGGTGAGATCATTTGATCCGATGCTAAAGCCGTCGAATAATTCCGCATACTGGTCGGCGAGAATAATGTTCGACGGGATTTCAACCATCACATACACCTTGAGTCCCTTTTTCCCGCGCACGAGTCCGGCTTGCGCCATCACGTCGAGCACTTGCTGTCCTTCTTTTGGCGTGCGGCAGAATGGAATCATCACGATCACATTATCAAGCCCGATCTGTTCGCGGACTTTTTTGATCGCCTTGCACTCCAGCATGAACGCTTCCTTGTATTTCGGATCATAATAGCGGGATGCTCCGCGCCAGCCGATCATGGGGTTTGACTCTTCCGGTTCAAATACCGAACCGCCGACAAGAGTGGCGTACTCATTCGTTTTGAAGTCGCTTGTGCGCACGATCACATCATTCGGATAAAACGCGGCCGCAAGCATGGCAATTCCTTCGGCGAGCCGGTCGACGAAATACGCTTTCTTGTCTTTATACGGGAAGACGATGTCTTCGATCTGTTTTCGCGTTTTCGCGTCCACTTTTTCCGGATGCATGAGCGCGAGCGGATGAACCTTGATGTAATCCGTAAAAATGAATTCCGTGCGCGCAAGCCCTACGCCGCTGTTTGGAATGAATGAATGCCCGAACGCCAGATCCGGCTGGGCGATATTCATCATGATTTTCGTTTTCGGCTTCTGCAATTTGTTCAAATCAACATGATCTACCTCAAAATTCAGCAATCCTTCATACACATGCCCGGTCTCCCCTTCTGCGCATGATACCGTCACTTTCTGTCCATCTTTAAGCACTTTTGTTGCGGTTCGCGCACCCACGATCGCCGGCGTTCCAAGCTCGCGCGCAACGATGGCCGCATGGCACGTACGCCCGCCGCTGTCGGTGACAATTGCGCCTGCGCGCTTCATGATCGGCACCCAGTCCGGATCGGTCATGCGCGTCACAAGAATATCGCCATCATGGAATTCTTTGAGCAAATGGATGTCTTTCACAAGCCGGACTGCGCCTTTCCCGATCGCGGAACCGATTGACAAGCCTTCGGCAAGTATCTTGCTACGCTTCTTAATTTTATACGTATTCAAAATGCCCTTTGCTTTTCCGGCTTGAACCGTTTCCGGCCGCGACTGGACAATATACAATTTTCCCGTGACGCCGTCTTTCGCCCATTCAATATCCATGGGGCGCTTTTCTTTTGCCAAGCCGGAATAATAGATTTCAATTTCTTTTGCCCAGCGAGCGAGCGTCAAAATTTCCTCATCCTTTAAACATGGCAGACGCCGTTCCGTTGCCGGAACCGACACGGTTTTGGTCGGAGATTTCTGCGACGGCGCATAGATCATCTTGTTTTCTTTGAGTCCGATGCGCCGGCTAATAATCGGATCAAGTCCGGGCTTGCCCAAAAGCGTCTTGAACACAAAGTATTGATCCGGACTCACCTTGCCCTGCACCACGCTTTCGCCCAGTCCCCATGCGGCATTGATCAGAATAACGTCTTCAAAACCCGACTCCGTATCAATGGTAAACATCACGCCCGCGCTCGCCTTATCCGAACGAACCATTTTCTGCACGCCGCAGGAGAGCGCGACTTTCAAATGATCAAAGCCTTTATCCACGCGGTATACGATTGCGCGATCCGTAAAGAGCGAGGCGATGCATCGGCGTACGGCGTCGATCACCGAATCCTCTCCGCGGATATTCAAATACGTATCCTGCTGTCCGGCAAAGCTCGCTCCCGGCAAATCTTCGGCCGTGGCGCTGGATCGGACGGCGACATCAGTCGGACCTCGGGATCCTTCGCGCTTGCAGAGCTCGCGATAGGCTTGGCGTATGGCTTTGTCCATTTCCGGCGGAAGATGCGCCTTCAGGATAGCGTCGCGAATCTTTTTTCCGCGCGCGCGTAGATCGCGCAATGATCCGATATTTATCCCTTTTAACGTATCTTTAATCAGCGGACGCAAATTATTCGCATCTAAAAAAGCCCAGTATGCCTGGGATGTTGTGGCAAACCCGTCTGGAATGCGGATGCCTTTTGGAACAAGATGCTGGAACATTTCGCCGAGCGAGGCGTTTTTTCCGCCGACTTCGGACACGCGCTTCATATCAAGCTCGCGATATTTGCGGACGTAGATGATGGGAGATGGCATAGGATTACTAAGGAGTATAGCAAAGATGGGACGTAGTTGCGTAGTTACGTGGTTGCGTGGGAAGAAAAGGGAGACCTTCACTTGTCACCCCGACGCAAGGAGGGGTCTATGTCGAAGTTGTGAAGATTGATATTTTGGAAAGATAATAAAATGCCGAGTACGTGATCACGTGCTCGGTTTTTTGTTTATTTAATTTTCTTATTTTCCTGAATCAGAATCCTGATGTCTCAGATGTCTGATTCAGGAGGGAAGCACGGAGTAGCGCGCTTCCCACCGAGTTTCTATGTATTATTTTTCCTGAACAATGTGCGGATCGCACCAATGTAATGATTCGAAACCATCATCCTGCTCGCAAAATCGCTGCACACTATTTGCAAATCGTGTGCATTCCTCGGTCGTGGGTTTATGGTCCAAAGCGACCGCAAGCCCACTGCCCGTTCCACTGCGACCCATTGGAAGAAGCATCACTGTTTCGGGAGATTCGAACATTTCAAAATAGGGCGAATAATCCGGTTGATACCATGAATAGTTTTTTGGCGAGACTTTGCAGTCGACCCTCCAACCAACTTCACCACCGGTAACAAGTTCGAATCGGCAGACTCCATTCTTTGAAGGCGAGTACCCAACGGATTGAGGATCACCGCTCTGCCACTCTCTCACAGGAACAACTTCGGACTCATGAGTCTCGAGGTCGTAGATAATCACCCATGCGGATGGATTAGCGGCGGCGATTTGCCTTTGCACTTCAATCCATGCCTCGGCCGCATTTTTTAAAGTTCTATCAGCAACTTCGGCTTCTTGCATTAACTGCTCAATCGACTTATTCATTTGTGAATCCTCCAGCTCATCTCATGACTATACGAAAATGTATAGTTACGGACGGACCTGGGTATGAACCCTGATTCATTCAGGAATCAAACTCAAATTCGTTCTTCCTATTAAGAAGAAAATATATCACAAAATTGCCATTTTGTCAAGTATACCTGATATTATAAATATATTAAAATTTTATTTGGCTTAACATAGCAAAAAAAGGAGCGAGGAGCGAGAAGAAAATCTCGAACAACATCTTCTCGCTCCTCGTGCTCGCTCCTCGCTCCTTCTTCACCCGATATCCCGTATCTCTACAAAATTGACGCCTCCCGAAACCCCGACCGGTTCGCCGGCGACGATGATGATTTTTGATCCCTTTACGACGGCACGAAATTTTTTCAATTCGCCGATGGACCGTTCAATCAATTCTTCGACCGTGGCGCAATGCGGAAGCATGAACGGAAGCACGCCCCAGGAAAGATTCATCTGCCGCAAAATGCGTTCGTCCTGCGTGGCCGTGTAAATGGGAAGTTCGGTGCGATACCGGCTTACAATGCGCGCGGTTTCTCCGGAAAGCGACGTGACAAGAATGGCTTTTGCGCTGATCTCGCGGGCCAGAATGCTTGCGACTTCCGAAATCGCATCGCCGGTCGACCGGTTTGCGACATCCTGTTTCACAGGCCGAAAATCGTATGACGATGATTCGGTGCGGCGAATGACGCGCGCCATGGTTTTTACGGATTCAAGCGGATACTTTCCACTCGCAGTTTCACCCGACAGCATGACCGCATCCGTATGATCAATGACGGCATTCGCAATATCGGAAACTTCCGCGCGCGTGGGCCGGGGATTGCGAATCATGGAATCCAACATTTGCGTTGCCACAATCACCGGCTTCGCCGCGGTCAGGCAGAGATCAATGATTTCTTTTTGAATCAGCGGCACTTCTTCGGCCGGCATTTCGATGCCAAGGTCTCCGCGCGCGACCATAATGCCGTCGGCCGCTTCGATAATCTCGTCGATATGCTCCACCGCTTCGCGCTTTTCGATCTTCGCGACAATTTTGATTGGGTGCGGCCGGTCCCCTTTTCCGCGCTTGTCTTCTTCCGCCTTGATCAGATACCGGAGGTCATATATTTCTTTCGAGCTTCGCACGAATGAAAGCGCGACCCAGTCTATTTCCTGACGGACGCCGAAGGCGATGTCTTCATGGTCTTTGTCGCTCATCGCACTGATGGAAAGCGTGGAATCGGGAAAGTTCACGCCTTTGTTCGAAAAAAGCGTACCGCTGTCGATCATTTCGCAGATAATGTCTTTTCCGGTTATCTGGACAATTTTTGCAGACAGCAATCCGTCATCGATCAATATGCGCTCCCCGACTTTAATGTCGCGATGCAGTTCCGGATACGTAATAGTGAAACGTTTTTTTGGAACCGATGTCGCGCCTTCTGTAAAAACAATGGTATCCCCCGCCTGCAATGGCACGCCCTCGTCCGGCAAAGCGCCAACGCGGATTTTCGGCCCCTGAAGGTCCTGCATAATCGCAATCGGCAGGTTCACTTCGGCGGCGGCCGCGCGAATCAGAGCGATATTTTTTTCATGCCCTGCATAATCTCCGTGCGAAAAATTCAAACGAGCCACGTTCATTCCTGCCTTCATCATGTCTTTCAACATGGCCGGATCCGCAGACGCCGGACCGATGGTACAGACGATTTTGGTGTGTTTTTGCATCAATGCCATATTTAAGAAGCAGTGTAGCAGAAAAAGAGTCGCAAAAATAGTCAAAAAAGTCCGCAGTCCACAGACTGCAGTCCGATACTGACGACTGTCGTCTGTGGACTGCGGACTGTGGACTTTATGAGCGACTTCCCGACTTCTTCTTCGTCAACTGCTCCAACTCCCTCCGAAACGTATCCGCATCCTCGAACTGGCGATAGACGGATGCGAAACGGATATACGCCACCTGATCAAAGGCTTTGAGTTCCTGCATCACAAATGATCCGAGCGATTCGCTCGTGATTTCATCGGTCTGTTCGCGCTGGATATTCCGCTCAATGGAATGCACAAGCGTACGAAACGCCGCTTCCGTATATGGGCGTTTTTCGAGTGATTTTTTCAGTCCGCGAATCAGCTTGTCACGATCGTATGCCTGACGCTGGCCGTCGCGCTTAATCACAACAAGATCAAGAAGAATAATTTCTTCCGCTGTTGAAAATCGAAAATTACATTTATCGCATTCGCGCCGCCTCCGAATGGACGAACCTTCGGCGCTCATCCGCGAGTCAACAACGCGCGTATCTTCATGTCCGCAGACAGGACAGTACATAAAAAATAGGACGTGGTTGCGTGGTTGCGTGGTTGCGTAGGAAGAAATCCTACGCAACGACGCAACCACGTCCTACGTAACCATATTCTACATCATTTTCTTTCGAATGAAAGCGGGGATGTCGAGTTCTTCTTCTTCCGTGGACTTTGCCGGAACCGGAGGAACCGCCATAGCGGGCGCTGGACGCTGATCAAAAACCGGAGCGTACTGCGGCGGCTGGATATGCGGCTGGTGCGCGGATGGTTCTGGCTGTTTTGCCAGAGCCGGAGAAGAAACGGCGTATGGATCACGCACCGGTGGTACGGGCTGGGCCGGCCGCGGACTAAAGGAAACCCGCTCGGGTTCCGTATATTGCGGCTTTGGCGGAATGTAGGTTCCGGATGCTAAAACGGTTTTCGGACGGGACGAACTGGAGCGCGTATCAAACCCTGTCGCAATGACCGTCACCTTGATTTCATCCTTCATGGATTCATCGATCGTCGCTCCGAAAATAACTTTTGCATGCGGATCTGCAGACTGCGTAATCACTTTCGCCGCTTCCGAAACTTCATACATGCCGAGATTGGATCCGCCGGTGATGGTAAAGAGAATCCCGCGCGCGCCGTCGATAGATACTTCAAGCAGAGGAGATGCGATGGCAGCTTTTGCCGCTTCCGCGGCCCGGTTTTCCCCTTGGCCTTTTCCAATTCCCATAAGGGCGCTCCCGCGGTTCGCCATGATTGCGCGTACATCCGCAAAGTCGACGTTGATGAGTCCGGGCGTGGTGATGATTTCCGAAATGCCCTGCACGCCCTGCCGCAAAACGTCGTCAGCAATTTCGAATGCATCGAGCAACGCGGTTTTTCGATCAATGATTTGGAGAATGCGATCGTTCGGAATGGTGATAATGGTATCCGCTACTTCAACCATGCGTTCAAATGCTCCGTCTGCAATCTGCTTGCGTTCCATTCCTTCAAATCCGAATGGTCTGGTCACAACCGCCACCGTCAGGATTCCCATCTCTTTTGCAATTTCGGCGACCTTCGGCCCTGCACCGGATCCGGTTCCGCCACCGAGTCCGCAGGTGATGAATACCATGTCAGCTCCTTTGAGCATTTCTTTAATGTCATTCACGCTTTCTTCGGCCGCGCGCAAACCAATTTCCGGATCCATGCCTGCACCGAGTCCGCGCGTCGTATTCTGTCCGATATGAATTTTCTTCCGGGCGAACGATTGCTGGAGCGCTTGAATATCCGTATTGATCGCAACAAAATCCACTCCGCGAATTTTTGCGGCGACCATGCGGTTGAGCGCAGATCCTCCGGATCCGCCAACACCGATGACTTTAATGTCTGCACCGGTCTCAATGTCAGGTTTTATCTCGGGCATAATGTATACGTATAGTGTTCAAAACTCGCTCTATTGAGCGAAATTTTTACTCTTTGTACGAGCATACGCATTCACCCTTGTTCCGTCAAGATGAGTTGAGAAGGGTCAGTTGAGAGAAAAAACGGGTCGTTATGAAAAGTTGTCCACAGAGATAAAAGAGAAGTTAGAATATAGAATATAGAAGTTAGAAATCTTATTCTAACTTCTAACTTCTATATTCTAACTTCTCTTCTTCAAGGAACAAACGACTTGAAAATCTTGCCAATCGACGCGCCGATCTTTCCCAGCATCTTCGCGCCGGTGCGGCCGTAGCGACGGTTGCCGCTATCAATATTTTTCCTCATTTCATCAAATCCCCACTGGACGAGTCCGACTGCCGTGGAGAATGCCGGGTCATCCGTATACTCCTGCATGGTCGTATGAATGTGGTTTGCGGAACCGACCGTAGCCGGAAGGCGAAGCGCGTTTTTTGCCGCAACAATAGATCCGGCAAGCTTTGCTCCCCCGCCGATCAAAACCGCTCCGGCCGGAAGCATTCCGCTTCGATCAATCGTTCGGAGTTCGGCTTCGACTTTTTCAAAAATTTCTTCCGTACGCGCCTGAATGATTTCCGATACATAGCGCAGAGTCACGACATCATCTTCCTGCGCGCCGAAATCCGATAAACGAACTTCATCTCGCTTCGTATACGTATCCGGAACAGCATTTCCGTGTGCGATCTTGATTCGTTCGGCAACGTCAAGAGACGTCCGAAGACCAATGGCGATATCTGATGTGACATGGTCTCCGCCGATCGGAAGAACGATCGCGTGCAACAACTCCCCATTTTCATACACGACGACCGATGTGGTTGCGGCGCCGATATTGATAATACATACCCCGAGTTCGCGTTCGCGTCCGCTCGTGACGGCAATAGATGCCGGGATTGCGCCGAATGCTAAAGATGAAATATCCATTCCGGTCCGAAAAACGCACTTGGTCATATTCCGGACATTCCCGGCCAGGCCCAAGACGAGATGCGCACGCGCTTCAATGCGAATGCCATGCATGCCGACTGGATCTTGGATTCCCGCTTGTCCGTCGACAATAAAACTATGAGGCAACACGTGGAGAATTTCGTAATTTGCAGGGTTCACTGATCCTTTCGCATCCTGCATTGCTCGCTCAACGTCATCCGGACGGATCTCGCGATCCGCGCGCGATACGCCGACGACTCCTTTGGCATCGGCGACGGTAAAATGCGTGCCGCCGATTCCAACAATCGCTTCTTCGATCGGCATGCCGATTTGCCGTTCAGCCTGTTCATGCGCGGCGGAAACCGCGGCAACCGCATCTTCGAGCTCCGTCACAACGCCTTTCGAAATTCCATGGGACGGAACATCAACCGCTCCGACGATAGATAGCGACAGGCCGCGATCAGGAATGTCCGTGACTTGCCCCATCGCAAAACGAATCCGGGAAGACCCGAGATCAACGCCGACAAGAAGTGGTTGGCTCATAACTGTGAAAGGATGACGGAAAGATACGGAAACAAAATCGTCACGCCGATAATGCAGGCGAAGAGAGATCCGACGAATACGGCTGCGGCCATCACGTCTTTCACGTCTTGAACATACGAAGATAGCCGCGGCTTCAAAAGATCCACCAGCCGTTCAACCATGGTATTCACTAACTCTAGCACCAAAACCAGTCCCGTAACAAGAAGAAGTATCCCCTTTTCTCCGGCTCCGAGCGGGAGCAGGGATGCCACGATCAGCACGCCAAGCGCCATGGCGACCATGACCTGAAATGTCCGTTCATGGGCAAAGGTATGCACAAAACCCCGCACGGCGGCGCGGAAGCTTTTGCCAAGGCTCATGAAGTAACGTTTCATATCACTGATGCGCGTCATATAAGTCCACAGTCCGCAGACTTCAGTCCGATTGTTGACGTCAATTATTGGACTGAAGTCTGTGGACTGTGGTCTGTGGTCTGCGGACTGTGGACTTATTTACAATCTTCTCCTGCACCCCAAACATCCTCTTCTCCTCCTGTTTCGTTCCATGATCGTATCCCATCAGGTGCAAGGTACCGTGGACCACCATGCGGACCAACTCGCGCTCCGGGAGTTCATGGCGCCGTTTCGCCTCTGCGATTGCGTATGGCGCGCAGATGAAGAGATCGCCTAAATCCAGGAGCGAGGAGCGAGGAGCGAGGAGCGAGTAATTTCTCGCTCCTCGCTCCTCGCTCCTCGCTCCTGCCTGAAAGGAAAGAACGTCGGTGGGCTTATTGATGTGGCGGTAGGTACGATTGAGTTGCTGGATTTTTTTCCGGGTGACAAATGAGATACTTACGTCGTACGAACGGGCGGCAAAGCGTTTTATTTTCGAACAATCCCTCGCGATACGAGGGAGAACGGCGAGAGGAAAACGGGAATGGACCCGTCCATGAACACAATAATGAATCATGATGACGTCGATCCTGGTTCAGGCATCGGAAGTGGAGGGATAACCGGTGCCGTCGTTGAAGCACTCGTCGGTTCTATCGGCGTCGGCGCAGGAAGAACAGGAGTGCCGCCCGTTGGTTGGACAGGGGCAGGAGAAGCAACTTCGGCCGGCAACGACGGATCGCGGAGGAAGTGCAAGGAATTTTTCATCATTTCGTATGTCGTGCGAAAATTGATGAAGGTCTGATCATTCAGTTTGTATTCGAATGACAGAATGCCGCCGTCCCATGTGAAATACGTCGTGAGCAAGTCAACGCCCTCCAATCCTTTTAATCCAGATTTCGTTTGAATGGATCCGACTTGCGATGAGAGGACGCCGGGGTGGTTTGCGAGATACCAATCTAACAATAACTGATGGGAATCATTGCGTTGAATTGAGAGGAGGAAGCTCTCCCCGTGTCCTGTTGAAATCGTCGTCAATGTTCCGTCGGCATTTGATGAAATGTTCCACGCCGTCGGGACAAGCATGGTCCATCCGGCTGGACTTGTGTATTTTGTCACCTTGCCGGAATCAATCAGCGATCCATTCCCCGCTCCCGCAGGGTTATAGAGATGGAAGACTTCATTTCCATCAAGGAACGAGTCTCGATCCGTGTCTGGATTGTGCGGATCCGTTCCATACAGATTTTCTTCGAGATCTGTGAGCCCATCAGAATCCGAATCAAGGCCGGCCGGAGGTAATTTGGGCTGTTCTGGAGCGGGCGGTGGAACTGCAGGCGTCAAAACCGACGTTTCATTGGATGCGGGAGAATCGCCGCCGGAATTGACGGCAATGATGCGATACAGATAGGACGTCTGGGGAACGACCGAGGAATCCTGATACGCGGTCGAGTTTGGAGGAAGACTGGTGATCGAACGATAATCCGAGGACGGATCCCGACGTTCGATCCGGAAGCCTGCTTCATTATTCGATGTATCCTGCCAGCTTAATTGAACGGACGTCGGCGAAGTCGCTGTTGCCGATAAATTCGTCGGAGCGCTTGGAACAGGTTCAGCTTCCGGAGGCTTTGGCGGTTCAGTCGGGATCGTCGAGGTCGCCGCCGGCACAATCGGCGTCGCCGCAGATGGGAAAAGGACGTCTTTATTCAGGAAGGCGAATACTCCTCCTGCGGCCAATAATAAAACAACGATGCCAATAATAATCGGCAAAGCTTGGCGACGCTGGGTCGTTTCCCCCTGCATCTTTCTCGTGTCTGCTTGAGTGGCGCGCGGCTCCTTTTTCTTTTCCGCAAACTGCGCATGAAGCGCCGCGCCGTAGAACTTATCCGGAATGGTTGTAATCGTCGGATCCGAAGATGAATTCGAAGATTCCTCCGCATCACCTGACATGATGTGTTCCGGTTCAAGAGTTGTGCGCTGATCGGGCATGGGGATGAGATGAAGGTGGTTAATTGATATCCAAGATTTACGTCCACAGTCCACAGACTACAGTCCACAGTCCACAGACTACAGTCATGGTCCCACAAGGTCAGTCATCGGACTGAAGTCTGTGGTCTGTGGACTCTATAAGTAGAATGATACCAAAATTGCCTCCAGTACGCACTATTGAATCGCCGGAAGCTTGCCTGGTCCGAGCGGATTATATCCATTCTGAACTTCAGCGCCATCGGAATACCCGTCGCCGTCCGTATCCGCTTTCAATGGATCCGTATGCCAGAGATGGACTTCGTCTCCATCGGATAATCCATCGCCATCCGTATCTGCGGAGTGCGGATCGGTTCCGAGCTGGACTTCATCCGCATCCGACAAACCGTCGCCGTCCGAATCAATGGTTTGAATTGGAACAGGCGTGGGAACGGCGGCTGGCGGCGTTGCGGGAACGACCGGAGGAGATTCGACAGGCTGTTGTTGCTCGGACGGCGCAGGAGTCGGCTGTTGTTCCGCCGGTTGCTGATTCGCTCCCTGATTCTGATTCAATGATGATGGCTCTGTTGCAGACGGAACGGCTTCAAATCCGGTTGATGATGTTTTTGATGATGAAAAAAATCGTTTCGCAATGAATATGCCTCCGGCCGCAAGCAAAAGCACGCCGGCGACAATCGAAAGGATAAGAATCGCTTTCTTGATCGGGCTTCTGCGATTCGGCGCTGAATCGGCAATCGAAGGCGCAACCGTTCCTTGCGGCGCGCTGTGAGCATCTTCGGCAGACAGAATATCTTCGGGTTCCTGCGCGACGGACGGAACAATGCCTCCCCTCATCGCATTTGTCCCGACGGACATCGGGGTTGACGCGACCGACATCGGTGTCGGAGTAGACGACTTCGGTTGAACTGGCGGCGGAACCGCTGGAGTTGGAGCAGATGCTGTTTCCGGCTCTATTGGGAGATTAGGAGGGGTGTTGTCGAACATAATTTGGGAAGAAGTTAGATATTTCTTCTAACTTCTAAATTCAAACTTCTAACTTCTATTTTCATAGTTGTAATTTTCCCGGGCCATTCGGATTATACCCTGATTTCACTTCCGCGCCATCCGGATATCCGTCCCCGTCCGTGTCGGTATTCAGCGGATTCGTATGATACGTCATCACTTCTTCGCCGTCTGTGAGACCATCCCCATCCGAATCGGCGTTATTCGGATTTGTTCCGAGTTTGAGCTCCTGATCATTCGAAAGCCCGTCGCCGTCCGAATCCGCAGATCCGTTATACCCAGTTCCTGTCTTTGCCGGAATCGACGGAACGGTTGATGACGGCGTTGGAAGTACGACAGACGGCGAACCCGATCCTTGATATGACTGATACGTAAATGCCGCCTGAAGAATAGGATCATTCAAATTCGTTGAAGTTGATATCATTTCTTCAGGAACGTTGAGCGGATGGACGGCTTCTTGCTTGGTCGGAACATACCGCCCGGCACGGTCTTCCGCGCTCACCGGTTGGCTCGGCTGGCCCTGTCCGTTTTGCGGTGACGCATTCGTTGTCGCTCCCGATGTCGATGGCGATCCTTTCTTTCCAAGGAAAAACCAGATGCCAAACCCCGCTCCTGCCACGATGAGCAGAATGACGATCACGATTCCAGCGAGTCGGCCTTTCATATTATCGTCCGACAACGGCTCCGGGGCCTCCGCAACGGTCGTCGTTATTCAAACCCGCGCCTCCGCAGAATGCGTTTGGATTCGCTCCGCCGTTCTGGCAATCCGAATCCTTCAAACACACTTGAATACAGCGGCGTGAGGAATCAACGGTGTTCTTACATACGCTTCCGGTCGGACAAACGCTTTGAGATGCTGAATCGCATGCGGGGTCTGTCGTATAATCTCCTCCGTACTTATGTACGCCATCATTGCAAATGTATTTTTGCGCCCCTCCGTTCTGCGGCGGATCGTTCGGGAAATATACGGATCCGTACCGCGTTTTGTCGCATGTCCGCTCCCAGCAGCTGCCGAAGCCCGGATTCGGACGGCCCGCCCATTCGTACGTATACAGGTCGGCAAAATACCGATAATCCGCTCCGGTGTTTCCGCCATTCCATTCGATCACCCGGTTCGCCGTGGTATCGATGGAGAATGGCGTCCAAACCGTGCTGATATCCGTGGCATAATAGTTGAACATCCGTTGATTCGTCACCCGATTGTCCGCAGAATACGGCTTTGTATCCGGGTCTTTCAAATTGCGCGCAGAGGACGGCATGCAGATATTCGTCGGCGCCAAATCGTCATTCGCATTCCAACCGGGCGAAAGGCTTCCAAAATCACTCGCCTTCCATTCTTTATTCAACCCGTACTGATCATAGAGCTGGATCTTTCCGCCATGGTCTTTGAGCCACTGGCGGATGGACGGATAGTCGTTCGATCCGTTCTGGAACATCTGATACGCGGATACGAGAATATCATACTGCCCGCCGTTTCCATGAATAAACACGCTCTGCGGAGGAATGATGAAATTCGTACAGCTTGGCTGGCTTCGTTCCGAAGATTCGTCCGGCCATTCCGGGTGCATGCAAAAGAGATATGCCCCTTCGCTTCCAGATAAAACGGAGGGCGATCCGGCACGTGACGGTTCAGCCGTATTTCCGCACATGGTCGAATTGTTATACGGATACTTGATAATAAGGTTGCTATTGCATTCCCAGTTCACTCCTCCCATGGTGCAGGCGAGCTGATTCTGGAAATTGTTTGGAATATCTCCGCCGGAACAGGTCTTTTGAGCTGTTGCGCGAATCTTATTCGTACAATTCGTCATGGAGGTCATTGGGTTATCCTGCTGATCCGCGCCGGTTTTTCCCGGAACATACGAATCCACATTCGCGGACGTGACCTCCGGATTCCTTCCTCCGTTCGTCCCATCATACTGAATCGATTTTTTCGGCAAGGTGCATCGCGCGAAACTCCCCGGGGTATACGCATATGGAACGCGAACGACGAGATCGTGTAAATAGCTCAAGACGCCGCCGTCTCCGTAAAAAGCGGATCCGTTTGGCGTACTCGCAAGCGTTGCCTGAAATGCCGCAATGGTATCCTGGACGCTCTTATTAATAATGGGGTCCCACCAGAACTGCACCACATATTCCCCAGCTTTCAATCGAGGCAACATGCTATAACGAGGAATGTCATAACCGCTCGTCGAAGGAATTCTCGTCGTCACAGCAATGCCGGCACTCACCATTGCATTCGTATAGGTTGAAACATCGGATCCGTCTGCAGTGTACGGATAGAAGGGCGGCGTTTGCACCGGCATATACCCGCCGCGCTTTGACTCATCGATAAGCGGCGTTTTTGGATTATCGCCATACTCGTCCGCAATCATACGGTACTGCCCGCATCCGCTATGGCGGTCAAGATTTTCGAACTTGAAGTATCCATCCTGGCCTGATGTTATGACAGCAACCTGAAGGCCGCGATAAAACAAGGTGACGCGCGCATTCGGAACCGGCTGTTGCGACAGAGTATCGAATAACTGGCCTTCGACGATTCCTTTATACAGCGGATCGCTTGCAGATGCTCCGGCTGGTTTTTCGCCGCACATCTGGCAACCGGCAAAGGTGCAGGACTGGCTGCAGGTGACCTTTGTTGATGCATTCGCATAATCATACCCGAGCGTCTGGCAGAATCGATCTGACGCGGATTGATCCGCATTGATCGTGGAAGCGACGCTGCCGTCGCATTGTTCCGACGTTCCCGGCTGAACGATGCCATCTCCGCAGAATCCACCCTGCGTGAGCTGAACCTTGCAGCTCTTTGAACAGGAAGAACATGTCGCTCCGTATTCGGCGGTCGTGCACAGCGTTCCATTCCCCGTTCCCATGTCGCATTCTTCCACTCCTTTATACAACACTCCGTCGCCGCACGTATTCAATTTGCAATTGCTGTCGCATTTCCCTCCGGTTCCGTTCTGTTCACTCCCGTCATCGCATTCTTCCGCGCCTTCTTTTATGCCGTTCCCGCATGATTGTGCCGGCATGCATGACCCCCAGCCCGCCCATTGGCAGACATTCTGAACCGCCGAAGGCGGGTTACATGAACGCGTTCGGACGGTTGGAATGGCTTGAGCAGAACATGTTGCGCCGTTCTGGCACGCATATCCTCCATCACAAACCTTTCCGACCTCGGAGGCATCGGTTCCCCCGGTGCACACATGCGCAGGGGCGCAGGCATTTGTCGATGCCGTTCCGCCGCATGTTTCTCCGCTTGCGCAGTCCGCGTTTGAACTGCACGGCGTGAGGGATATTGAACACAGCGCCTTGTCGGTCGATTGCGTTCCGCCATCGCATTGCTCAAGTCCGTTTATTTTTTCATCTCCGCAATATGCGGCAATTCCAGTACAGGAAAGATTACACGAAGTTGGAGCGAGCGTAACCGTCCAATCGGCATTCAAGAGGTTATCGCATACTTCTCCGCCCGAAATGACCGCATCGCCGCAGTATCCGCCGTATCCGATACATGACTTGTTGCAATGCCCGTACGTGCCGTTTAGCACGCCGTCATCACATGTTTCAAAATCGCACGCTCCTCCTGTTCCGCAATCCGAATCTTTCGTACAGGAGACCGGATCATTCGAACACTGGCCTTCGATCTTTCCGTTTCCGCATGTCGTAATTGACGCGCACGCCGGATTCTTGGGATCCGTCATATACGCTTTGCAGTCGGGCTGGCAGATTTTATGCAACGCTCCGATTGATCCAGATGCAAGGGAGCAATACACATCCGTTTTCGCGCTCGGACCTTGCGTATCGCACACCTCTCCGCTCGACGGATTCACAACACCGTCGCCGCATGTTCCGGTCTGGCCATACTCCGCGCCTGCGAGGCAGACGCCGGAATAACTGAAAGAAATTCCGGACGTCTGGCACGCCCCGCTTGGAACAGCTGAACACACTCCGGCAGAAGAACAATGTGCGCAGTCGGCATCCGTATTGCAGAAATTTCCAAGCGCCGAACCGTTCGTGCACCGTTTTACGGTCGTCGGAAGAGGCGGTTGCCACCAGTTCTGCGTCGGATCGGCGGCATTCGGTGGCTGAACTTCAAAATTTGAATCAAGTTCCGCACGGTTGCCATTCCCGATGGATTTGTACGTGTACGCTCGATTCTCTTCCGCACCGCTTGCGGCAAGCGGACACATGAACCGCGAACTGTCCTGATTCCAGCATGTCACCGGATCAAATCCGCCTTGCGAAGCACAGCGATCCCCGCTCGAACAATCCGAATCGGATACGCACGCATTTCCACCGGTCACGCACGTTCCGCACGTGACAAAACGATTGATCGGATCTTTCGGCAATCCCCCGCCCGTCGCCTTCTGCATCGCATCCGTCCACGACGGCCACAGCGACGTTGAAAGAGCCGTGATATACGAACCGTTCGCGAGCGGCGGATAGCTTCCATTCTTCTTTTTCACGTCATCAAGCGAACGAGTCATGCGCTGAAGATCGCCGAGCCGAATCAAGTCTCTTTGCAGCTTTGCCTTGATATTCGCGCAGGTCGCCCCTGCACCCATGGTTCGGCAATCAACATCTGATACACAAGAAACGCTGTTTCCGTCGGATGAAAGCGCGAGCGAATGGTCCGCCATTTCGCAAGCATTTGATACGCCGTCCTGAATGTTGATATTGAACGCGAGCGACGCAAGCAACGCATCATAAATCTGCCGCGTCGTGGCCTCGGCTCCGTCGTTATACGAAAGAATGGTGATATTGGAATAGATCGGCGTTCCAGGCCCGTTTGTATTTGCGGCGGAAATATATACGGTGCGTCCGTCTTTGATCGCCTGGTATCCGTCAATCGTCAGGTCTTGCGGACTGCCGGTAAATCCTTTTGCGGCATACCACTCTTTCGGACTCACATGCATGGGGTTATTCGCTATGCGGATTCCGATCGCGTCTTTTTTCAATTCCGGTTCGCTGAACGTCAACAAGTACTGGCGGACGATTCCCTGCGCCGTATCCGCCGCATTCGGCTTGATCGTGTGAATATTCAGTAGCGGAAGATCTCCGAGCGCACCGGGTTCTCCGGCATCGCGGCAGTACATCATGGAGAAATTATAGTACGGTCCGTTCTGGAAATCCGTCCCTTGCAGGCTTGGAGATCCGAATTCGTCGCGGAACGGGGCATCAATTTTCGACGGCCATGGATCTTCGCAAATATTCACGGTGATCGGAACCGTTCCCTGAATGACTTTCCCCTGCATGGACGGGACGTCCACCGAATCGGTTGTAATGTGAACGCGCGCATTCACGAATCCGGAACCGCTCACATTCTTCGACGAGACGGTTGCCGCGCTCATCGCGAGCGTCGGTGCAATCCCTGCATTCGGATTCAATTCCACGATCTGTCGGTTCGACAGCACCCATGGCTGCCATTCCCATGCATATTCGCTCGTCGGGGAAATCGCCGCGACTGCTCCAGTCTTGCGCCGTGAAAGCGCCATAGCGATGAACGAATGCGCTTCGTTCGATGCCGTAAAGAGCAATGGATGCGCCTGATACTGGTCCTCAATCTGAATATCCGTGAGCGTACAAATATCCGTTCCGGTGCGGAACGACCACTGCCAGTTTTGATTGGATACGATGCCGTCGGCTGTTCGAATGCCGGTCTTATTATCTTTTGCGGTATTATCGGCCAGATTCAAATCTCCTTTAAAAATGACTTGGTAAGACGTGTTCGGAGAAAGGGCATGATCAAGCGAGAAAGCGAACGCGGTATACGGAAGATTATCCGTGGTCGTCGCGATCATGAATTGCAATTGTCCGGTGACGCCGCCGATACAGGAAACCGACTGCGCATTCGCCGTCCGGACGCCGAACAGGCTCAAGAACGACTTCCATGTTTTTGCAAGCCATGCGAAGAATCCGCGCGGTTGCGGCGCTTGCGCGAACACCTGCGTCCCGTTCGGACAGGCGCTCCCCTGCACCACTTCGGCAACGACGAAATTATCGCGCAAGCTCTGTTCATCCATCTTCGTGCTGAATGAACCGCGAATGAGCGCGTTCCGGCATACGTCCACGCCGAGTGGATTCGGATTCTGCAGAGCCGGACGCAATGAACAGCATCCGTTATCGCTTAATCCGACCGACAAACTGATTGATCCGTCCAGTGTACACTGGGATTCATTCGTATGCCCGCATTGCAATCCGTATTTCGATGTTGCCGTGAGTCCGCTGTAACTCGCCGTAATATCTGTTGACAGGATGCCGTCTTTATCCGGCGTTCCCCTCCCCACGACTTGTCCGATCTGCGTCGCATCGACGAGGCCGTCTGGACCAGTGTTCACCATCGCGTTCAACGCGACCGGCGCTTCGCATGCCGCAAGCTCGCCATTGCCGACAACGCCGTCGCGGCAGAAACTCGGCTGCGCATACTTGGATGACGATCCTTCAAGCAGGCAGATCGGGCTACATCCATCCCCGCCGTCGCAATCTTTGCCAGACTCTGCCGCATTCCCGTCGCCGCAACAATTCGTCTGGCCGGATGCCGTACACGGAAGAACGCCGGTATGCAAGCAGGCATTCGGATCACAGCCCGGATTCGGCCATGGAACGTTCGCTGTCTTTTCGCACGTTTCGCCCGGTTCAAGAATTCCATTTCCACACACCGCGTAGACGGTCTTTGACGATCCTTCGCGCAGACAGTTCGAGCTGCACCCATCGCCGTTTTGCGTATTCCCGTCGTCGCAGTCTTCTCCGTCGCTCACGTCGCTGTTTCCGCATGTTGTTCCGGCGGCCGCCGAACCAAGATGCTGGCAATGCGTCGAGCATCCGCGATAATTGCGCGTATCACATGTCCCTCCTGCCGTCTGACATGCAGTAGCAAGAGCTGGCGCCGTACAGTTCCCGCCTGCCGGAAAACTCGCATCGGCTGGCAATCCCGTGCACACGCGTCCGTAATCACATGCTTCCTGTGAATCCAAAACGCCGTTTCCGCAACTTCCGTTCTCGGCAACCGTTTTGATCGGAAGCCACAAACAACGGTCGCCGCATCCAGCCTGCCCATCACATTGTTCAAATTGAGATTCCACGGTGTTGTTTCCGCATATCGCCATTTTTCCCGCTATCCCTTGCGAACCTTTTGGCAAGCACTTATCCGTACAGCCGGGCGGATACATCGTACCCGTATCAAGAGCGCCGCCGTTCAAAAGAATGGCAACATTCGTATCCGCGACATTCCACGCATACGAATCCAACGACATCAAAACCTGCCCCTTGTCGCTACACGCATCCGGTGCCGAAGAAGGTGTTGCGCTAAAGGATTGACGGTCACCAACCATTTTTTCAAATTTTTCCGCTGGCGCAAGATCCAGGCGATCCGGCTTGCAATCGGCATTGTCTCCGGGCTTCACGCGGAATGTCCAGGCAAATCCATCTGGAGCATTCAGTCCGGCAAGAGGAACGTTGGATGATGAAAGAATGCCACTCGCAGTTCCGCCGAGCAAAACGACACGGTAAAAACGACCGGGTTCAAGCAAGGTTGCGTATCCGCTCGCCGAACCTGTTTTCGGTTCAATGAGCAAGTATCGTCCGTCCGTACCGGAAGATCCCGGGATGCTTTGCAGAGAAACAGTTGCTTGCGATACATCAAGCGTCGCCGGGCTCAATAATTCCAGACATGCTTCGTTCGCGCACCGCTCAATGCGGACCAGTTGCTTATAATCCACATTCGACTTGAGAGGCACGTTGAACTCCGCCCAAATTGCGGCGTTTGAGCAAGCCGAATCGCACTTCGGTCCTTCATCCGTGACCTGTGGAGGAACATACCTTATATATAGATCTCCCGCGCCCGTTGTCCCTGCGGCCTGCGCCGTAATCTGAACGGGATTATTCGGTCCGGTTTCCCCGATCGCGGTGACGGTCTGATGGCAATCCACGTTTGCCGGCTGATTCGGATTCATTGCATTTGTCACGGATGCGCGGGCGTCGCTCGTACCCCATGACCAGCTGTACGGATCGCAATTTAAGACGCGGCACATATCCCCTTTCGGCTGGGGCAACGCGCCATATGCGATCTGTTGGTTCTGATCATGCGCCGTAAACGGATTCGGAGAAACGAGCACATTCCCGATTTCGCAAAGCGACGCATCGTTCCGCGTTTTGAATGTATAGCAGTAAGCAGTTCCAGCTCCGCATTTCGACTTCTGTTCGACCATTGGCAATCCGGAATTCCCCGCGCCTTTCACGCCGATCTTCACGCGTACCTGATACCACGAATTTTGATCAAGAGAGCTCGGCGTTGCTTCAACCGTATCTTGCGTATCGTTTGCATGAGAAAGAATAACGGTGGAAATCTGCGCCGGGGTTGTTTGTGTGCACGGATCGCTCCCGCTTCCCGTACATTTTTCTAGCACGATATTTCCGGATGCGAGAGAAACGCTTACCGGATCCAAATATGTGGTAAACAGCATGACAAGAATATCGTTGACGCAGGCATCGGTTCCGCCTTGGCGAACCGACCATGGCGTCGGAGACGGAATCAGACCCTGCGAACACTGTTCAACAACCTGCGGCGCACGCGGAATGATGCCGGTTGAAAATTCCCAGGCATACATGGCGCGCGTTGGAGATGATGGGCAGGTTCCGGTCGGCCGACATGCTCCGTCTGAACAGCATTCATCTGACGACGAACACACCCCTGGAGCCTCGTTGCAATTTCGAATTTCGATCGTATATGGATTTGACGAGAGTCCGCTCGACTGCGGCTTCACGACAACCGGACCGGTTTGCGCAGAAGAAGGGACTTGAGCCTCGATAGATGCATTGCTCCATGATGCCGTTTGCCCGATGGCATTCTGATAAAACGTCGCTGTTCCCGGGCCGCCCGTAAATCCTTGGCCGCTGATCTGCACCTTGGTGCCGACCGGAGCCACGCGCGGAACAATCGAACAGATGCCGGGTCCGAGCGGGTTCGTGTTTACCGAAAAGTTCACGCCGTTCGATTGCGGATCCGCCGGATTGGCGGTTTTGACATGAACGGTATATCCGCCGGGAATCAGCCCGCCGTTCCCTCCTTGCGTAAATACGTTCGGAACTTTGACGACAATGGAGTTATTTGTCCAAAAACCAACGGCGCATCCGGCCGGAAAATTCGTATCCGCGAGCGCGCTTTGCTGATTCGCTGTATTCAAGAAAAAGACCTGTCCCGGTGAATTGCCGAATGACGTGCCAGTCAGCGTCACGTAGGTTCCGATCGGTCCGAAGTTCGGCGTGATATCCGTAATCGTCGGAACGCCGGCGGCCGACGCCTCGGTGACGTTCATGGTAACGGTATTTGATTGCAGTCCGCCAACGGTCACGGAAATCGGATACGAGCCGACGGCGACATTCGGAACGAGCGCATCAATTTCATTCATTCCCCATGCGGTCGCAACAAGCGTCTTGCTTCCAAACGCAATGCCGGCTGACACGGTGCCAAATCCCGTTCCGAACAGGCGGAAGAGCACACTTGGCGCGGCCGAGGCAGGAGCGACTGCGCAAATGCCCGGAGGAAGCGTATTATTGATGACGAAATTTGGAAGATCCGGTCCGGGCGCGGCATTCGTATCGTCCGACAATGCGCTCACGTTATTTGTCAGGCGCAACGGACCGTTCTGCGCTCCGGTCGGCACTTCCACGACGACTTGCGTGGGCGACCAGGTCGGCGCATTTTGCGCCGTGCATGCCGGCGGCGCGCTCGCGCGAACCGGCGTCGTCGTTCCAAGGAAGGTCACGAAGCCGTTTGTTCCAAAATTCTCGCCGCTGATTGTAACGTATGTCCCGGGCGCGCCGTCCAGGGGACTGACCGATGTGATGATCGGCTGTTGAACGCAGACGCCGTTCGTACATACGCCGGAAGCGCACTCCGTGCTCTGCGTACAGCTTCCTCCGTCGCATGCCCCGCAGTAGGTCGGAGCATTCGCATCGCCTCCGCAATCGACTCCTGTTTCCGTTCCGTCTTGCTTTCCATTAAAACAGCTTGCGGCCCGTATGATCACGGATGTCGGAGGCGTAGCTGTGACGCCGGAGTCAATGTCGTATGCCGTCGCAATGAGCGGTATCGTCGTTCCCGGCGCAATGCCTGTGGTATCCCATTGAACGCTTGCGGAGTAATTTTTCGGCGTGCCGCCGGCCGGAGACGCGTTTCCGATATCCGTGCCATTTGCCATAAAATTCACGTATCCGATTCCATTCGGCGAAGATGCGAACGCATCCACGTTCACGAGCGCATTCGTTGATACGCTGAATCCGTTCACCGGATAGGTCATGACAATATCCGGAGGCGTGAGATCAACAACGGTTCCGCTCGTAAAATCCCCTTCGCACGACGGAGCGAATCCGCCGCAGGTAAGAGTTTGCGCATCAACCGATTTGACCGTTGGAGCGATAGCGACGTGATACGCCGTAGTGTCATCAAAACAGAAATACCCATTATTCGGCGGAGGACATGGCGTATTTGTACGGAAACGGACCACGTTTCCCGTGACTTCAACCGTTCCTGCCACCGTGCTTCCATCGGATGTCTTTGTGATCTTGATCGCATCTGCCGCTCCGACACTCAATGCATCAACCGGATGATTAAAGACGATTTTAACAATAATTTTCTTTTGATTCACCGAACCGGACGGCGTAATGGAAATCAGCCGGAACGACGATCCACCCGAAGGCTCGAATCCTCCCCCGCCCGGATTCCCGCCGCCCGTCGTGGGCGTGCTCCCGCCGCCGACGGCTTCGAGTAGTTTGGTGAGCACGTATCGCGCAATAGCCCAACTACATAAAATAATAATCACGCCGATAATGGCGTTTCGGATATAGGCTTGCGCTTTTTTGACTTTCGCTTCATCCCCGCCGGCCGTCATCCATATAAATCCCGCATACAGAATAAGGATCAACAAGATGAATGCGAGAAGTCCAAGGACGACGTTGATGAGACGGCCCACGATGATGCGCGGATCCGAAGACGGCAGGCTCGTGTTCGCGCCGACAACATTCAACCCCTGCAGAATCGGAGATGTCGTCTGCGCATGTGCGACCGACGCGGAAAACGGAATCACGCCCAAGACGCCGATGGCGATGGCCATGATTGCGAGGATGATAAGGGTGAGTCGTTTCATGTAAATGAGTCGGCGGTCGATGAGTCGGTGAGTGCTGACCGACTCACCGACTCATCGACTTATTGTCCTGTAGCTTGAAGTAGCGAAGTCAGCGTAAACCGGACGATTCCCCATGCGCACAGAATAATGACGGCTCCGATAAACGCGTTCCGAATGACAGCAGTTGCGCGTTTTGTTTTTTCCTCATTGCCGCCGCTCACCATGTACAAAAATCCTCCCCATAGCACCATCAGAAGCACGAGAATGCCAACGAACTGGAGCGCAAGGTTGATAAAATTGACGATCACAGTGCGCGGATCCGCCGCGGAAAGATTGATTGAATTCCCGACGCTGAAGATTCCTAAATCCACCGCTGCAAACAGTGGGATGAATCTTGATTTCGAGGAATGAGTGAGGTCAAACATGGTAGCTGGTAGCTCGTAGCTGGTAGCTGGGATCTAAGAATCTTCCTAGATGCTAGCTACGAGCTACCAGCTACTAAAACACGCAATCCTGCTGCGATGTTTTATCCGAACAGCAATTCGGCGATCCGGTGCATGACTGCGAGCTCGCAGGGTTGAAACAGTTTTGATACACGTTCTGAATGCCCGAATACAGGAACGGATCATAGAGCGTGCTTGTCGCAAAGATCCGGTGATTCATGACCGCGTCGGTTTTCGCCGGAATATCCGTGGGCTGCGCAATCGGCTGATTCGAGCTTGTGAGATCGCTCACCCGCGTGGACCACCAAAACGTATCCGCATATTCCGCAGGCTCATGCGGATTGATGACGGCATAATCGGAATTAAACGTTGACGGCTGAAGCAGTGAATCAAAACGGATGTGAATCGGTGCGAATGGATCGGCGTTTTCACCCGATACAGACGGAATCGTCGCTTCCACAATCGGCGGCTGAAGATTGATATTGCTCGACAATCCGAATGTCCACGGGTAATCATCCGCTCCCCGCCCTTGCGTGATGCTGTCGTTGTTTCCATCAAGCGAATTCCCGGCCGTGTCCACCACGCCGTCATATCCTGCGGCGAGGAATTGCGCCTGCGGCCCCGTGCCGCTGATCGTCGCCGCATGCGCCACGGCATCGATTTGCGGGCCGCCATCCGGAAGGCAAAAAATCTGCGCGCCGCACGTATTCATGCCACAGGCGAGCGAAGGAATAAATTCGATGCTCCGATACTGATTCGAGATTCGATACTCTCCGTCAAGCGCCTGCGTATTCACGCCTCCCGCATGCGTTTCGATGTTTGTAAAACCGTTTGCCGCAAATCCGGTCGCCGATGTCGGATCAATCGCTTCGCTAAACTGAATGTTGATGACGGCATTGCGATCAACCTGGGTCCCTTGATGCGGGAACACGGAAATCACGCGCGGCGGCGTCGTATCAATGGTCGTATTCGTTTCAAAGGTCCACGAATACGCCTGTCCGCATGATCCGCCGCCGAATGCCGCTGTTCCGTTTTCCAACAAGACGCCAGTCAGCCCGGACGCAAGATGGACCGTGTATCCCACATTTTGCGTTGCGCTTCCAAGCGGCTGGACTGGACGGAAAACAAACGACTTCCTGTCTGCCGTAAAACGCACGCGCACCTCGTTTGATTTGAGACGCTGATTCGCCCCGGCGCTCGTTTGGTAGATCTGTACGACCGAATCATTGATGCCTTCCGTCACCGTATCATCCGTCAAAACAGACGGCGTCCCGGCATCATTATAATCCTGAATGATGGAAGAAATTTTGATCGGCTTCTTGAAGGTAATGATGATGGCGGTATTGCGCGGAACGCCGATCGCATTCCGTTCGGGAAAATGCATTTCAAGAACTCCGCATCCAAGCGCTCCGGCACCGATGGTAAATCCTCCTCCGGGAGACCCGCCGCCGCCCGGACCGCCGCCCATGCCATTCCCAGTAAAGAATCCAAGCACGAATCGCACAATTGCCCATGCGCACGCAATAATAAGCAAGCCGATGATTGCATTTCGGATATACGCTTTCGCTTTTTCAATTTTTGTTGCATCTCCTCCGGCTGTCATCCACAAAAAACCGGCGTACAGGATAAGCACTAAAAGAATGATTCCGACAAAGCCGAGAAGAATGTTTATCACTCGACCGATCACGGTGATTAAATCAACATTCGTATTTGTCACTCCGGCGGCCGTCGCGGCATTCGTTACATTCTGGGTTGCGCCATTCACCCCTTGGGCCAGAGCCGGATGAACCGCGCATATTGACATGAAAAAAACAAAACACAGGGCAATGGAATATTTCCATCGCGTTCCTCCTTTTTTGAAACATGTTGTGATGTTCCGAGGCATGGAAACGGAACAGCATCTTCAGGGCGTGGGGCGTAGCGTTTGGGGCGTGGTGAAAGATCTTTTTCTCTCACTCCCCACTCCCACTCCTTACTCCCTTCTCATCCAAGAAGACGCTGGACGATCGCGCGGATCTCTGATCCGTCCGCGCGACCCTCCACCGCCTTCACTGCCGCACCCATTGCTTTGCCAAAATCTTTTGCTCCTTCCGCACTGCTTGCTTTCACCGCTTCCGTGACAACGCGCTCCAATTCTTCCGCTGGCATGGCTTGCGGAAGATACGCTTCGAGAATGGCGAGCTCGGCTTTTTGTTTTTCGATGAGGTCCTGGCGGCTAGCGCTTTCAAAGTCAGCGAGCGCATCCAAAAACTGTTTCTTCATCGACTTCAACACTGCCATCGCTTCTTCGTCCGTCAGCTCATGGCCGAGTTCGATTTTTTTATTCATCAAAGACGAACGAACGAGCCGAAGCGTGGAAAGCTTCAGCTCGTCCTTTGTCTTCATCGCCGAATTCATGTCGGATGAAATGGTTTCGTTGATGGTCATGATGTTTAGGCCACTATGGGGTTAGGCCACTAGGCCATTAGGGAAATTGCAATTGTTTTTCCCTAGTGGCTTAGTGGCTTAGTTCCCTCATGGCTTATCTTCGTCCGCCTTTGCGCTTCGGTTCTTCTTTCAACTGGCCGGTTTTCAAAAGATATTCGTACTGCACTTTCTTCGTCTGACGGCGAAGAGCACTCGAACGTGCCTTATTCCGGTTCGGCTCGGATGCATGGAAGCGTATTTTTTTGGTCTGAATGCCTCGGCCGCTCTGCTGGAAACGCCGTTGAAAACGACGGAGCAATGCGTCAAAGCTTTCTCCCTTTTTCCGTTTAACTTCTACTGACAGAAAACTTCAACTCCTTTCTGTATAAATAGAGATCGGAGATCGGAGACCAGAGATCGGATAAGAAACCGATCATCGATCTTCCCTCTCCAACGTTCTATGAGTTAATCAAATGCTAGGCGTTTTCGACGATCACCCTTTCATTTCTTGCGATTCGTACCTATTCGCGATTCGTATTTTCGCGTAAATTCGTACTTTCGTAGAAACGAGCATTCGTTAGCCAAAGAATACCTGTTTTTCCGAGACACGTCAATATACGAGGAAGGTCTGTAGGATTGTACGACAGTAGGTCTGTATGTCTCTATTCCTCGCGACATCAAGCAGTGTAACCTACAGTCATACAGTCCTACTGTCCTACAGTCCTATTCAAACGGCAGATACTTTTCCAACTGCTCTTTGAGTGCCGGGTAGACATATTCCTTCTGGAATTCCGACCATTCGATATCCTGAAGATGCCGGTGATCTGGAAGAACGATTTCCGGCCGGTCTTCGACTTCAAGAATAATCTCGCGCTTGTTTTCGACGCGATACTCCGCGAGGACGTCATCATGAATATGATGTGAGACGTAGATGATGATATCCGCCCAATCGATTTCTTTCTGTATCTTCTCGTGATCCGGATCCATCACGCCTGCGTGCTTCACGTCTTGATATCCTTTTTCGACAAGATAGTCGGCAAGATACCGGCTCCGATTTTTTCCAAAATGGCAGAAGATGAGGATGTTCATAATACAAAAGTCGGTGAGTCGATAAGATCTCAAACCCAGTTTGTATACTTACCGACCGACCGACTTTCCGACTCACCGACTTATTCCGCAATCTTCAACTTCTTCTTAATCTCGTGGACGATTTTTTTCGAGTCGACGGTTTCCTGGGTTCCGGCATCCATGTCGCGGATAATGGCCGTGCCGTCGAGGACTTCTTTCTGGCCGACGATGATGGCCCACTTTGCTCCGCGCTTATTTGCAAGTTCCATTTGCGTTTTGATCGCGTCTTTGGAAAATGACGCACCCGGCGGAATGCCTCCGGAACGAAGCGCTTCGAATATGGCAAAGGCTTTCTTTCGTCCCTGATCTCCGAGCTGGGCAACGTACACGTCGCGCTGATCCGATATGGCTCCGGCTTCGGGATCAATTTCCTTTAATCGATTCACCACGCGATCAACGCCAATGGAAAATCCGCAGGCCGGCGTGGGGTTGCCACCGATGGTTTCAATGAGTCCGTCGTATCGTCCGCCGCCGCCGAGCGCGAGTTTGGACGCTTCCGGATCTTCAGATACGGCGTAGATTTCAAATACGGTCTTCGTGTAATAATCCAAACCGCGGACAAGATACGGATCAAGCTGATACGGCACGCCCATTTCATCCAGATACTCAAGCACCTGCATAAAGTGCGCTTTTGACGCTTCATCCAGCCAGTCGACGATTTGCGGCGCTTCGAGTTTGAGTTCATCCATGCCAGGATCTTTCGAATCAAGCAGGCGCATTGGATTTTTCACCAGGCGTTTCTTATCTTCTTCCGACAGCTTGTGCTTCTTTGATCGGAAATAGGCAACGAGGGCATTCTTATAATTCACGCGGCATTCCGGCGTTCCAATGGAATTGATGTGGACAACGGCTTCCACGCCGACCATCTCGATTGTCTTCCACGCGAGAAATGCCTGCTGTGCGTCAAGCACGGCCGCGGCATCGCCGACGCATTCGCAGCCGAACTGCGTAAACTGGCGATAGCGTCCGCTCTGCGGGCGGTCATGCCGATACATATCTCCCCAGTACCAAAGCTTGACGGGCTGGGGCCGGTTCACCATGCCGTGCTGAATGTATGCGCGAGCAACCGCAGCTGTTCCTTCGGGACGGAGCGTGACCTTATCGCCGCCCGCGGTTTCGAACGAGTACATTTCTTTCTCGACAATATCCGTCATCTTTCCGATCCCGCGCAAAAATAATCCGGTTTCTTCCATGACCGGAGTTTCGATGCGGTCGTATTCATAATCCGTTGCAAGCGCTTTCGCCGCCGCATAGATCTTATCGCGATACGCCCAATCCGGATTCAAAATATCGCGCATTCCGCGCACCAAATTAATCGGCGACGGCTTGCGCTTTGCGGCGGCAGACGCCGAGTTCGCTTCAGATTTTTTTACTGGGGGTTTCTTGTTGGAAGGCATAGTGTTCGTTTATCCAAAAAATAACGTTCGTGATTTACAGATTGTTAAATTGTTACATTGCTAAATTGCTATTCTTCGATCAAGCTAGCAATAGAACAATATAACAATTTAACAATCGTATATTTTCTTACTGTGAAGTTGTCGTGTAATTCGGCCGATCAAACACCGTCCATCGGTCCAGCGGCCAGCCGCGCAGCCACACGCGCCCGACAATATCGGTCCGTTTGATCGCGCCGAAATACCGCGAGTCTAAACTTGCTCCGCGATTGTCACCCATGACGAAATATTCATCCGATTTCAGCGTGAGCGTGCGGCGTGTGGCGGATGGAACGACAGCCTCGCCGAGATACGCGCTTTCATCGAGCACATAACCGTTCGGATATCCATTATTATATATCTTCACTCCCTGCTCATTCACCTCGACGGTTTCGCCCGGCAAACCGATGACGCGCTTGATGAAATATTGTTTTGGATCAAGCGGATAGCGGAAGACGACAATGTCTCCGCGCTGGGGGTGGCTGTATCGGTACGAAAGTTCATCGATCACGAGATACTCATGATCAAAAAAACTCGGCTCCATGGACGCTCCTTTCACGTAGAACGGCTGGATAAGGAAATAACGCACCGGAATGATAATCGCCAGGGAAATCGCCGCGACTTGAATGAGCTCGAATAGAAACAAAACAAAGGCTGGCGCAGACCGGCGCGGCGCCTGTTCCGATGCTTCTTGCGGCTTGCGTTTTAAGGAGAATTTCATGTGGAGAGTGTTCTCGTTCAGCTTACCGCAAAGTTTGGGGCTTGTCGAGGGTGAGGAAAAGTCAACAAGTCGACAAGTCAACGAGTCAACAAGTGTTCAAACTGACAGTCAGAGAACTTGTTGTCTTATTGACTTGTTGACTTATTGACTCTCACTTCCGTAGTGCTTTGCAAAAAAAGAGAGAGCACCTCGTATCGGCACTCTCTCGATAGATCGACTTCTTCATGCAAAACGCTTCGTTACATCTTCCAAAAACTCGATGACGCTGGATATCTTACCTGAATACATGCGATCGATCAGTTCATGTTTTTCAAGTTCAGGTGCGTTTGTAACAATTTCTGCGGCCATTATTTTGAGTTTTTTTAGACCGCATCATATGCGAGCACCGTTGATTGGTTCTCTATTCCTGCAACGAGAAACAATCTCTCACGCATGCCATATTGGCTCTTGCCATATGAATACGCAACCATCAACACGTCAATGAGTCTGGCATACACTGCGCGAGCATTTCGCGTGCCAATTTTATGGCAGAGTGCAGTATTGATTTCAAGCATTGAATTCATCTTCGACCTCCTGGAAAGAACAACTTCTGCAAGAAAATGTAGCAGAGATTAAGAAATAAATCAAGATCGGTGGTCGTGCCCTGTCGTTCGCGAACGACAGGGCGTGCCACGTGAAATCCCCGCAGATCAAGCCGCACCCCTTCGCCCTCGCGGACTCGGGCTTCGGGGTGCAACCTTCACTTCTCATTTTGAGAGTCGGTACATGTTATGCATGGCCGTGCCAACCGAAACCCCTCCGATGGACATCGGAGGGGTGAAGGTTGGTGGACGTTGGAGGACTCGAACCTCCGACCTTTCGAATGTGAATCGAACGCTCTAACCAGCTGAGCTAAACGTCCAGATCGGGGCGTGGGGCGTGGCGTACGGGGCGTGGTGAAGAAAAAAATCTTTCATTCTTCACCACGCCCCGTACGCCACGCCCCACGCCCCAACTTAACGCGGGGATGGTACACTTTTCCTCTATGGCTGGCAAGATCCAACTCTACACGATACGCGACCTGCTTTTGGCCGCGGAAAAACGGCTTCGCCCAAAAAAGATACGATGCGCGACCGATGCGGACGAGGGCTGGCTTGATGCGGAGGTATTGATGGCGTTCACGCTGAAAAAAGACCGTTCTTGGATCATCGCCCATGGCACGGATTGTTTGTCTCCCTATCTTGAATCGCAATTTTTTAAACTCGTTCTGCGGCGCGAACAACGCGAACCGATCGCATACATCATCGGGCACAAGGATTTTTACGGACGAAGCTTTCTTGTGAATCCGCACGTCCTTATCCCCCGTCCGGAAACCGAGCTGATTATTGATGAATGTAAACGTCTATATCGGCCAAGCGATCGATTCCTCTTTTTGGACATCGGAACAGGAAGCGGAGCCATTGCCGTGACCGTCGCAAAAGAATTCCCGCGCAGTCAAATAATCGCAAGTGACATTTCCCCTTCCGCAATCACCGTCGCAAAGAAAAATGCCGCATTCCATCGCGTCACAAACCGCGTGACGTTTGTGCAGGGTGATCTGCTGGATAAAAAAATTATTAACACGATTTCGAAACAACCTTCAAAAAAATCCTCCCCACTCATCATCGCCGTAAATCCTCCTTATCTGCCGGACAAGAATCGGACAACGCTTGAACCCGACGTGGTCGCATACGAACCGGATCAGGCGCTCTTTAGCAGCAAAGATGGTTTGGATGCGATTCGCCGCTTGTTTGATCAGGTCAGCGACCGACTCAACGTATTGCCGGATCTTCTGTTATGCGAATTCGATACGCCGCAATCAAAGACGATTAAACAGCTTGCGAAAAATACCTTTCCGACCATGAATGTCCGCATCATTAAAGATCTTGCAAAGAGAGATCGGTTGCTTAAAATAAGTCAACAAGTCAACAAGTGCTCGTGCCGTCAGCGAGAGAACTTGTTGACTTGTTGACTTGTTGACTATTTGACTTGTTGACTATCTTATTTAATCTTCCCTCCCAACCCTTTCAATTTCTCCACAATCCTCTCATACCCACGATTGATCTGATCGACGCCGGAAATCGTGCTCGTTCCTTCTGCGATCAGTCCGGCAACGAGATACGAAAATCCTGCACGCAGGTCAGGGATGACCATATCCGCGGCATGGAGCGGCGTCGGGCCCACGATGACCGCGCTATGCGGATGATTCCGGTAGCTGAAACGGCATGCTTTTGATCCGAGACAATTCGTGTGAACGGTGATATTTGCTCCCATTGCGTTCAACGCGTCTGTATATCCAAAACGATTTTCGTATACGGTTTCGTGCACAATTGAAACGCCGTCGGCTTGCGTGAGCATCATCACAAACGGTTGTTGCCAATCCGTAAGAAAGCCGGGATGCACATCAGTCTCAAGCGTCATCGGCGTAACGTGTTCGAGCGGCAACACGCGTATGCCGTTTTCAAGAATTTCAAATTTTCCTCCGGCGCGGCGAAATGCATTTAAAAATGACAAGAGATTATCCTGCTCCGCGTCCTCGACCGTTACGTCCCCTTTCGTGAGCGCGGCCGCAATCATGAGCGATGCGGCTTCCACGCGATCAGGAATCACGCGGTGATGGACTCCGTGCAATGCCTCGACGCCTTCGATGATCCACGTCCGATTCACATCCAGCTGAATGATCGCGCCCATGCTCTGTAACATCTTTGCGAGGTCAACGATTTCCGGTTCAATCGCCGCATTGCGAATGACCGTGATGCCTTTTGCAAGCACGGCCGCAAGCATGCTGTTTTCCGTCGCGCCAACCGAAGGAAACGGCAATTCAATAACAGCGCCTTTCAAACGTTTGCCGTCGATAATGCTCGCGCGATACACGCCGTCATCACATACGATTTCCGTTCCCATGGAGCGCAGAGCCTGAAGATGGAAATCGACCGGGCGTGCGCCGATCTGGCATCCGCCAAGCGCCGGAATCACGGCCGATCCGAAACGCGCAAGCAATGGCCCGAAAAGTAAAATGGGAATGCGATTTTTTCTGCTAAATGCTTCGGTCACTTCCGGCGACGTCAACGTCGACGCATTCACGGTGACTTGATCTTTGTTGCGTTCAACTTGGACGCCGAGTCCGCGCAACATCTCAATCGTCACGTCAACATCTCCGATATCCGGCACATTCGTTAATGTTACTTCTTCATCCGTCAACAAACACGCAACGAGTTCTTTTGTTGCCGCATTCTTTGCACCGGAAACGCAGACCGTTCCTTTCAAGGGAACGCCACCGGTAATTCGGATCGATGCGGAATGAGAGGTCATAGTAATAATAGTCAACAAGTCAACAAGTCAATGAGTCAACAAGTTCTCTGACTGCAAGTATGAACACTTGTTGACTTGTTGACTCATTGACTTGTTGACTTATCGATTATTTTATCAAACCCGGCCGCATCATCCACCGCTGAAATCCACGTCTTTCCGGGCGCGAAGAGCATATCATGCCCATCCCCTGTTTCAAAACGGATTGTTTTCCCCTTTTCCCGGCTCCATGTTCCGGTCTGAACCGTGCCGTCGCGGAACAAAAGAGCTTTTCCGCTCCCCGTCGTTTGTATCTCCAAACGTCCGACGGCATCCAGCACGCTCGAGTCGACGAGCATGACAACAACATTCTTCACTTCAACCGTCGCCCCATCCGCGTCGCGTTCAAGATGATTATTCTGACTCCGTTCATACAATCCGGTAGATGAAACATACTCCCACTCTGCCTCATACGCTCCTTGATACGGAACAATAATATCTGTTGACGTCGTCTCTCGGACTGTCGTCTGCGGACTGCGGACCCTATCCTCATACGACCACGCTTGAAATGTCGTCGTGCTCACACCCTGTTTTGACGCGGCGCTCGCAAGCCGATCCATGCTCGTAAATACATTGTGCGGCGCGTAATGCGACGATGACCGCCAAAAATCATTCCCATGCCAAAATTGATTCAGGTCTTGAAATCCGTCGAGACGTCTAATCAAATTGAGCGCGTCCGGACTTCCGCCGACATGCGCATACATCGCGCCGTATGCATTCGCCCATTCCACAAAGTACGGTCGCGCGCTTCGCACCGGACCGATCTCGGTCGTTGTTGCGGACGGATCAAACATCAGCATAAAGCGCGTGATCGATCCTTCCACCGGCGCTTCGAAAACCACATTCGCTTTTGCCGGGCCGGAAAGCGGCCATGCATCCATGCTGTTTTCAACCATGACGGCATACGGTGCCATCGCCGTCGTGGAGGCATATTCAACGTTGACGCCGTCAAGAAGACGGGAAGGTTGCGTGGTTGCGTGGTTGCGTGGTTGCGTCGTAGGGGCACGACGCTGGCGTGCCCACCCCCCACCGCGCACCATCACAAAAACAACAACGTTAATCCCAACCAACACAAAAACAAAAACGATCCCGATAATCAACAGGGTTGATCGGGACCGTTCCATGGATTGCGTGATGCGGACAAAAGAATCCGGTAACCGTTTGAAAAAACGATCTTGAGATTTATTCTCCTTCGCCGTATGCCCCTCATTTTTTTGCATAATTCAATGCGTAAGGAGAACCCTCCGTAGCTTAAGCGAAGGAGGGTTAGGCTTCGGAGAATACAGCCTTCGCGCCAGATGTACTCCAGCTTTGTTAAAAAGATGCGGCTTATTTTGTTTCGGTTGCGGCATTTGCTTCGGCGGCAGCGTCAGCTTCCTTTTTGATGTCCGCTTCGGATTTCACAGCCGTAACGTCTCCGACATGCGATTCTTCTTCAAGCTTCTTCAATTCTTCTTCGGTCATCGGCGCGACAACGGTTGCGATCACGGCATGCGTATCATGCTCAGTCGTGACGCCTTTTGGAAGAACGATGCTACCAACGGTAATGATATCATCAAAGGTCGCAAGCGTAGAGATGTCGATTTGGATTTCATGTGGAAGATCTGCCGGCAAACATTCCACTTCGATGTGATCAAGCGATTTTGCGAGCGTTCCGCCAAGCGCTTTCACGGCCACGGATTCGCCAACAAACACGAGCGGCACATTCGCGTGCATGGTTTCCTTCATGTTCACCTGATGAAAGTCGATATGAATCGGCGTCATGGTGAGCGGATCAACCTGCACATCTTTAATCAGCGCCTTCACCGGAGTTCCGGCATCCACCTTGACATCGATCAAACTCGAAGAACCGGCTTGCGCAAACACTTTGCGAAAGGCGGCGGCAGGAACGGCAATGCTCTGGGTCTCCACGCCGTGTCCGTACATGACCGAAGGCACGAGCCCCTGTTTGCGGAGTTCGGTTGGTTTTACATCAGCGGCGTTTCGTGCGACCGCGTCAATGGCAAATGTCTGCATATCTGTGGCAGGAGGGTACGATATTTTACGCGGGGCGTCAAGAGCGAAACAGCCAGTAGGCCATAGCCAGTAGCCAGTAGGAATCGCTCTTCCTACTGGCTACTGGCTCAACCCTACTGGCTTCTTCATTGACTCCTTTATTCATTTTCCACAAAAAAGAAGACCCATCCGATACACGTCTTGATATTATCAAGATCGTGAATCGGATGGGTTTGAGTGCAAAGGAGCGAGGGTCAAAGTGCCATTTTCAGTGCACAGTGACAAAGGGTCCAAGGGCTACTTGCGGACAAAGAGGAACCGGAAGTCAACAGCCCACCTGTAGCCGAACCAGTGGCGGCCGAGGATGCGCCCGCCGAAACCGCTGCCCAGCACCGCGACGCCCCGGTGGCCGCCGCTCATCGTGAACGAACCAAGAGCGACAAGCCAAAACTCAAATTGCAAATTGCATGTCTCTTGGTTGCTCCCAAAAGCATAGGTCTCTTTCTCGTCGGCGGGCACGAGACCGTTCTTTAGTCCCCATGCAATAATGTTGCCGCTCTCGAGTCCTCCCATCTCCTCAATTTCTTCGGGAGTAAATTGTTTCACAATCATGACGACTTCTTCGGCCGTTACATCGTTCATACCAACTCGCGAGGAGTGTCTCTTCCATTCATAACTCCCGTTGAACAGTTTGGAAACGCCACCGGGGAAATCAATCTCAAGTTGCTTTTTGGCAGGAAGCTGTCCTCGATTGACGCGAATGCGATAGTGGTTTGGCGGTAAATCGCCATTCGTCATTTCTGACTTCGGTTGTTCAGCTCGCCAATCAGTGAGGATGAGCTTCGCGATATTCTCCATGGTTGTCAGACCCTGTGGAGTCACGAGCCGCTGAATCGCCTCAATCGGCACATTCATTCTATCGCAGGTTTGGATGAAATCATCCGAAAGCCCGCGTGAGAGACCGAATCCTTCTTTCAACGATTTGTAATCAGTTCGTTTTCCCATGACATACCTCTTTCTTCCAGCTTTCCTCTCATTCCCACACCATGTAGGAATCCCAGAATTGCCTTTTAGTTGTAAGCAAAGAAGAACACTTAATATTGTAAGGTTCAAAACCGTAGTCTGAATGAAAGAAATATAGCATAAAAATGAAATTTTGTCAAGTATAACTTACAAAGCTAGAACATAATCATATATTTTTGCTGCCTATAGCCTATATTTTGAATAGAGTGACGTCTAACGGCTTACAGCGATGATATTCTTGCCGTCAGCCGTAAGCCATTTTGAAATATTGACCGCGTTCACTGCACGCTGTACCTTCCCCCTATCAAACACCACGGAGGGTATTCACATGTTTAGATTCGATTGGTTTCAAAGACTTTTCCCAAGCGCAACAAGCGCTTCCCCCGCTCCTTTAACATCACAGCAAAAGCAGACCATATCCCATGCGTCGCAAGAAACGATTGCAAACCTGAATCGCTCCGGATGGATTGACCGGATGATTCTACAGATTCCCGTATTCCTACAAGAACACGCGCATCGACCGCTTCTAAATTGTTTCTGTTTCTACTACTCACCCAAAGAACAAGAAGTGACGTTGCGGGTTTCGATCACCGATTCATGCATCAACTTCAATCGGAAGGATGATCTTGGACGCCTGCACGAAACGGATTGGAACGCATGCTGGCCGATCATCATTGATCGGCTTCGAGCAAGTTTTTCAAACCGCGTTCTCATTGTTTCCGATCCGGGACAGCGTGCGCCCGACATTCTTCCCGAACTTCGTCCGTACGTTATTGCATGGCATCTGCGATCGAACGGCATGTCGAATATCCCGCTTCGCTGATACCGTTTCTCATAAAAGGAGTCGACCTCGTCGGCTCCTTTTTTCGGTTCTACGAATGTACGAATAGTACGAATCAGCGAATGCTTGAGTTGATGTTGATTGGTTGATTGGCAATTAGTTGATTAGGAATTCCAATCAACCAATGACCAATGACCAATGACCAATGACCAATGACCAATGACCAATGACCAATGACCAATGACCAATCAACCAATTTCATCATTCGCTGATTCGTACTATTCGTACATTCGTAGACCAACAGGCGCTCTTATTAATCTTGATTGATCTTCCCGCAAAATTCCAGACTCTCTTTTCCAATCATGTCGTGAAACTGCAAACAATCATCCGCGGAAATCGGTTCGGCATCCTGAAAACGGAGCGCGTCCTGCGCTTCCAAATCCGTAACCATTCCGAGCGAACTTGTCCCATGGGAATATTCGGTAATCATGGCGATCACGGAATGCGCGCACGATGCGCAGGTAAGATGAAACATCCGCGTGGCGCCATTCTCCGCGATCAGCCGGATCGACTGGTCTTCATACTGCGCCTGGCACAGCGGGCAGTTTGAAAGGAGTTTCGGATGAGCGTGCATGTTGATTAGAACTATAGCGAGTTGAATGAAGCGAGTCAAAAAAGGCCACTAGGGGGCTAGGCCACTAAGCCACTAGGGGAAGAAAAATTCATAAGAAAAAATGCAATTTTCCTTAGTGGCCTAGTGGCCTAGCCCCCTAGTGGCCTTTTTATCCTGCCGCTCGGCGATGGACCGCAAAGCTTTCCGCAAGGCCGATGAAAAGAAAGGACGCGAGCATAAAGGATGATGCGCCGGAAATGAATGGGAGCGGAATTCCCGTGACCGGCATGATGCCCAAATTCATGCCGGCGTTCACAAGAATATGAATCAAAAAAACCGTTCCGGCGCCGAATAAAACGAGCGAAGCAAAATCGTCTTCAGACATGCCCGAAATGGCCATGAACCGCCATGCGAGCAGACCGTACATAATCATGATAAATGCGATGCCGATAAAACCAAGTTCTTCGCCGATCACGGCAAAGGTAAAATCCGTCGTGGCTTCCGGAAGAAATCGCAAGCGCGACTGCGAACCCTCGCCAATCCCTTTGCCAAACCATCCGCCGGAACCAATGGCAATTCCCGCCTGCTTCACGTTGTACCCTGCACCAAGCGCATCTGCCGACGGTTCAAAAAATGCGATGAACCTTTGTTTCTGATACGGCTGGAGAAGAAACATCCATGTGCACGCCGCAACGACGGCGGTAATGCCGGCAATGACGGCAAACGCGCGCATCGGAAGTCCGGCAAAAAGAATCATTCCTCCCCAGATTGCGAACAAGACGAGTGCGGAACCAAAGTCCGGCTGTAAAAAAACGAGAAGGGAATACAAAAGTGTTGCGAAAAAACTTCCAGCGATGACATGAAGCGGCAAACGGCTGTGAACGAAGCGGACAAGATACGAAGCGAGAAAAATAACAAGGCACACTTTTGCGACTTCAACGGGCTGAAACGACAAACTGCCGAAAGTGTACCAGCCGCGCGTTCCGCGAATAAAGCGTCCGACCGCGAGCACGCCGGTGAGCATGACCGCGCCAAACACGTAGATCGGCAATGCGAGTCCGCGCACGTGGCGCGCATCGATGAAGGCGAGAACCACAAGGCACGCAAGCCCGATGCCGATGGCGAGCAACTGTTTGCGGAAAATAAACAGCGTGGAATCCGGACGCGAGATTCCAATCCCGTACATAATAATCAGTCCCACGGACGCGAGTGCGAGCACCGAGAGAAGCAGAATCCAGTCAAAGCGGATGGTGATGTTTTGGACGCGAAACATGGGGAAGTCCACAGTCCACAGACGATAGTCCTTCTCATTGAGGCATGAGCATGACGGACTACAGTCTGTGGACTGTGGACCTCATTAAGACATGTCTGCATTATTTTGACGAGTGGATGTTCACTGCGTGAATCTGGTTGATGGCAAATACACCGACGGATCAAGAAAATTAACGACAGGGACGATCTGCGTATCCGTGACAAGCGGCAAGCGTTCATACCAGTCCACATTCACGTCGCGGGTCTCGCCGGGCTGAACGTTGTTGAGTACGATATACGTGGCGGCGATGGTATCTCCAGCGCGTTCGAGAAGGATGGTGACGCCGACGGTCCAATATCCGTATGCCGTTGGATTCTTGAATGTGAACGAGGTGCGCGTAACGTTTTGTCCCCCGGTCTGCGACTCATTCTTTGTCTGAACATTGTCGATCACAAACGCATCATGATCTTTCATCCACGCGGCATAATCTCCGCCCACGGCAGACGGATCGATGCGCTTCCAGACGATATTATTTACGGTCAGCACGGCCGCGAGCCCACCAGCTGTTTTTGGCTCATATCCGAATTCACCCAAATACAACGACTGATGCGGCAGAATAAATCCGCTGTGCTCCGGCGTCTGCTCGCCGCTGATGTTATAACGATAGGTGAATGTCGCCATCCATTGATCGTTCGGATTCTGTATCGGCGTGATCATGTCCAAACGATTCGCCGTTCCTTGAAAAACAAGGGTTGATTGCGTCGCGATGGACTGCGGCCGATTTTTTTCGAATTGCTGGGCGACAAAAGCATTCTGCACAATCTCCTGCGACATGCGCGACTCTTTTGGATAGCTAATCGCGTACGCATCCAGAATCCCCCACAGCGTATACCCCCACGCGCCGGCCGCCATTGCGAGCAGAATAAAAATAATACTGCGATGAATCACGGTTCGATTTCGAACCCAAAAAGATGAGAACTGTAATTCCCCTTCGGTAAAGCCTGATCCGATCGAGCCGTTTTGTTGCGGAGGCATAAGAGTAGTATAGCATGGGGCGAGAGGCACAAGGCGGGGTATTCAGTAATAAAGAATTGTTAAATTGTTGTATTGTTAAATTGCTCCCATCCTGATCTGCTCAACAATTTAACAATACAACAATTTAGCAATCTTACCTGAACGCTACGTCCTGCACCCAACTCTTCCCATCCTCCCCGCTTTCCTGTACTCTAAAGATCAATTATGGCAAAAGCAGACCTCGCAAAAAAGAAGGGCGCATATGGCGCCGAGCAAATCTCGGTCCTCGAAGGGCTTGAGCCGGTGCGAAAACGCCCGGGCATGTACATCGGGTCAACCGGACCCGAAGGCCTGCACCATCTGGTGTGGGAAGTGGCGGACAACTCGTTCGACGAGGTCATGGCCGGACATGCGTCGCAGATTACCGTAACCTTTCTTCCTGACAACCGCATTTCCGTGAAAGACGACGGTCGTGGCATTCCGGTCGACATGCACAAGCAATACAAAGTTTCCGCACTCGAACTCGTCATGACCAAGCTCCATGCCGGAGGAAAATTCGGCGGCGAAGAGAGCGGATATAAAGTGTCCGGGGGCTTGCACGGCGTGGGCGTATCGGTCGTGAATGCGCTGTCCGAAGAACTCGTCGTCGAAGTGGAGCGCGATGGAGGAATTTTCACGCAAACCTACGTACGCGGCAAACCGAAAGCGAGCGTCAAGCGCATCGGGAATTCAAAAAGAACGGGAACGACCACCATATTCAAGCCGGATAAGGAAATTTTTACGGAAACGGAGTTCAATTTCAAAACCGTCGTCGACCATTTCCGCAGACAGTGCTATCTCACGAAAGGCATTCACATGGAAATCGTGGATGAACGCGAACCGAATGTCCGCAGTGCCTACGGATTTTATTTTGAAGGGGGCGTCGCTTCGTATGTTCGATTCTTGAATCATGCCAAACAGCCGAAGCATGACACGGTTTTTTATACCGCGAAAAAAATCGAGAATGCAGAAATTGAAATCGCCATGCAGTATACGGATGATATCCAGGAAAACCTGTATGCATTCACAAACGGCATCGACAACCCCGAAGGCGGATCGCACGTGCAAGGATTCCGTTCGGCGCTCACACGCGTGCTCAATACCTACGCCCGCACAAAAGGTTTCCTCAAAGAAAAAGATACGAACTTGTCCGGCGATGATGTGCGCGAAGGTTTGACCACGGTCATCTCTGTAAAAATTCAAGAACCGCAATTCGAAGGACAGACCAAGGCAAAACTTGGGACGCCGGAAGTACGCGGATATGTGGAAACGGTGATGTCCGACGGATTTGCAATGTTCCTGGAAGAAAATCCTCGCGATGCGCAGTCCATGCTCGAAAAATGCGTCATCGCACAGCGCGCCCGTGCCGCGGCCCGCGCCGCTCGCGATACCGTGCTTCGCAAAGGCGCACTCGAAGGTTTGACGTTGCCGGGAAAACTCGCAGATTGTTCCAGCAAAGATACGGTGAACACCGAAGTCTTTATTGTCGAGGGAGACTCTGCCGGCGGTTCCGCAAAACAGGGACGCGATCGCGAATTCCAGGCCATCCTCCCCTTGCGCGGAAAAATTCTTAACGTTGAACGCGCGCGTCTTGATAAGATGCTCGTCAACAATGAAATCAAAAATATCTTGATTGCATTTGGAACAAATATCGGCGATCAATTCGACATCTCCAAACTCCGCTACGGCCGCATTATTATCATGACCGATGCCGACGTGGACGGCGCACATATCCGCACGCTTTTGCTGACGCTCTTCTACCGCTACTTCCCGGAACTCATCAAACAAGGCCACATCTACATCGCCCAACCGCCGCTCTTCCGTTTGCAAAAAGGCAAAACCATGAAGTATGCGTACAGTGATGAAGAGCGCGACGAAATCATCGCAGAATTCCAAAAGCTCAAAGATGAAAAGGCCGCGAAGAAAGGAGCGAGGAGCGAGGAGCGAGGAGCGAGTGAAGAGGAAGAAAATTCTGATGAATCAAATGAAGAGAACGCCGAAGGCGAGGGAGATGAAATGGTCACGCAAAAAGTCGGAGGCATTACCATTCAGCGATATAAGGGTTTGGGAGAAATGAATGCGGATCAATTGTGGGAAACGACCATGGATCCGAAAACCCGCGTCTTAAAACAAGTCACCGTGGAAGACATTGCCGCCGCAGATGAAACGTTCGAAATTTTGATGGGATCAGACGTTGCCCCACGAAAACGCTTCATCCAAACGCATGCGAAGCAGGCGGAGATTGATACATAAGAAGATAGAAATTTGAAAAGCGGCCATCGTGAGTTCGGTGGCCGCTTTGTTGAAACAGAAAATGTATCACTTTTACGAAAAAATCAGGGACGCTGGATCTACCGCCTCCATTCTTTGAGGGATGGGCGTAAATCGGCGCGGCTCAACACGATGCTGATGATGAATGACTGGATGCGTTTCCGACACCAAAACGAGCAGTTTCCCGCTGTGATTGGCAAAACCGAGAATCGGATTCCCTTTCACAAACAGACTCAAGGCATGCCTCATGCAGTCCAGCAGTTCTTCATCTTGGTAGTAGCATGCAGCTGCCGCCAAAGAGAGTTTGGTCACATACGCGCTCCATAGGCGTTTGCGCACGCTTCTCGGCATCTTCCATCGCTTGCATTCCTGATTGAAGCGGATATGCGGTGGTAACCGTTCAAGAAACATTCTTCCGGCATTCAATTCTCTGGCGAGTAAAGAAGCGCGCTGATTCATGCGGCGGCACAGAGCATCGTTCAGGAAATCATCCATCCAAAAAACGACATGTTGATTCACCTCTCTGACTTGAGACATTGGGCACAGGCACATGTGCGGAATGTATGGATGCTCAAGCATTCGTTCGAACGTCTTAAACGTATAGCGCTCAAGCTGATCAATCGGTAAACCGATTGTTTGAATCTCAACATACGGACGAAGAACGCTTGTAATCGTCGAACCTCCTCCGGGATAGATAGTATTCCAATACGCCGAAGAAGCGTTCTCGCCGCACAGAGTTTGAATCGCACCGTCTGCTTCTTCAAAGCTCATCCGGCCTTCCTCCAACTTTCGTTGAATGGCTTTGCGGTCTGCTTTTGCTCCTTTGTTCGCATCAAGCAATTGCTGAATGATATTGATTTGCTCAAGTGATATTTGTGTATTGTGCAAAGGACACCTCTCCTTTATTTCTCTAACCTTTTGGCTAGAATAAGCCAAAGGTACGCCCAGGCGGAGGAAACGTCAATAAGATGAGTAGCTGGTAGCTAGAAGCTGGTAGCTGGGAAGAAAAAATTCAAATAATCCCTTCCGAACAACCCCAGCTACTAGCTACCAGCTACTAGCTACCAACCACTTGCCTCCCTCCCCTTTCCATGTTATATTCTCGGCCATAAGCCCCGGGAGGGGATTTTAAAGATCAGGGCGTAGGGCATAGCGTTTGGGGCGTGGTGAATTTTCATCACTACGCCCCACCTGCCCGCCATTGGCTTCGCCGACAGGCGATGGCAGGCGGGCGCCCCACGCCCCACGCCCCGAATATGAATCCTATCAACACCATTGTCGATTACGTCCGTTCGAGCATCGCTGAACTCAAAAAGGTCAGCTGGCCGACGAAGTCCATGACCATCCGCTATTCAAGCACGGTCATTGTTGCGTGTCTTGCACTCGCTGCATTTTTCGGCGCGCTCGACTTTGGATTCTCCCGCCTTGTGAGCGTCGTGCTCGCGCATGCGCCGGCGGCATCAGCTCCAGCACAACCTGCGCCAACGCCGGTGATTCCGGATCTCCAGCCGACCGTAGAAACATCTTCTGAACCTATCACCGCACCGGCCCCGCAACCGAATCAACCGATTCAGATCAATCCGACCACCGAAGGAAACGGCCCGATTCAGACAAAATAATTTCGTGCGTCGTTGCGTGGGATTCCTACGTAACCACGCAACAACGCAACCTCTTAACCTATGCCTAAACAAACCCTTGATCTTGGCCGACGCTGGTATGCCATCCATACCTATTCCGGCTATGAAGAAAGCGTGGCGGACTCGCTTCGCACGCGCATCGAAACCCTTGGCATGAAGGATAAAATTTTTTCCGTGCTCGTTCCGGTGGAAAAAAAGATCAAGATCAAGAACGGAAAGCGCAAAGTCGTGGAAGAAAAAATCTTTCCTGGGTACGTCCTCGTCGAAATGGTCGTGGACGACGCATCATGGTATGTGGTTCGCAATACGCCGAGCGTGACCGGCTTCATCGGCACAGGCACCACGCCGACTCCCCTTTCGCAAAGCGAGGTCGATTCCATCCTGAAGCGCGCAAGCTCGACAGAAACCATGGAATATGATATAGACTTGGTCGAAGGCATGCCCATCCGCATCGGCGACGGTCCGTTCAAAGGCTTTGAAGGAAAAGTGGTGGATGTGGACGGCGCACGCGGCAAGGCAAAAGTCCTCGTGAGCATGTTCGGCCGCGAAACCTCGCTGGAACTGGATTTTGCACAAGTGAAAAAAATTTAAGTCTGTGTCAGTTAATGGATTGACGCGCTTCTCGCCGATCCCTCACTCACACAAATTCAGGGTGTGGGGCGTGGCGTTCGGGGCGTGGTGAAAGATCTTCACTACGCCCTACGCCCTACGCCCTACGCCCCAAACTCTATGGCTAAGAAAATCAAGACCCTGATCAAGCTCCAGATCAAAGGCGGACAGGCAAACCCAGCTCCTCCTGTTGGAACGGCGCTTGGTCCGCAAGGATTGAACATTGCAGAATTCTGCAAGCGTTTTAACGACGCCACGCAAAATCGCATGGGCGAAGTCGTGCCGATCATCATTACAGTGTATGAAGATCGCACCTACGATTTCATCACCAAGGTCGCGCCGGTTTCCGAAATGCTCAAAACCGCCGCTGGCATTCAAAAAGGTTCGCCAAAGTGCTTAACGGAAAAGTCCGGAAAAGTCACCCGTGCGGCCATTCGCGAAATTGCGGAAAAGAAAATGCCAGACTTGAACTGCCACACCGTCGAAGCCGGCATGCGCCAGGTCGAAGGAACGGCAAAGCAGATGGGACTGGAAGTTGTTGAATAAACGTTTAACTAGAAGGTGTCAGAATAAAAAAGCTCTCGGCTGGATAAGCCGGGAGTTTTTTGTTGGGCTAAAGGCTAACGGCCCGCCCGCAATGCCTCGCAAGCCACTGCCAGATGTTAGCAATTTTTTGCTAGCTCGGCTTGCGTGGCGGGCGGGCTTACGGCTTACGGCAACCCCTTGATCGTGTCATCCTGAAGACGCCAAGCTCTTGAAAGAAAGAACACACCACAACGGCGAAGGACCCCTTGTGATTCTCATGCGTTTGATGGCGCAATGAACTTGTTAGAATCACAAGGGGTCCTTCGCCGAATATGCGTTAACTCACTTTCAAGAGCTTGGCGTCTCAGGATGACGCGATCATATATAAAAGCATTCGACCCCCACACTAGTTTGCATGGGGGTCGTGCGAGAATGAATGATGAAAAACGTATGTGCGCTGAAGATAGAAAGCTCATTAAGGAGCAACTGGCTATTCACGGACTTCCAGACCAACCAGAACCGCGATCCGGCCTGTTGTACTGTCGATTCTCCTGACCACTGTGATCTATCGGTTTTCCCATAAAGTTTAGAAACTCTTTTACAATATTAAGCAACCACAAACCCAAAAAAGCACAAAGGAGAAACACAGCGATAGCCTTTCCAATATTCTTGATAATCACCCACAAAATATTCTCGTCATTCTCTTGGATCATGACAACCTCCGTAATGAATAGACTCGCCCTTCACCGACACCGTGCCGGTATTTCAAGGCTTGTATCTAAAATAAGTTGTAAGGAACGCCAGATAAAGCTAGCATTTTTTGAGGAAAAGTTCAAGTGCCTAAATCGCCCAGCCCTCTACTTACGTCATCCTGAGACGCCAAGCTCTTGAAAGAAAGAATGTGTCACAACGGCGAAGGACCCCTTGTGATTCTCATGCGTCTGATGGCGCAATGAACCTGTTAGAATCACAAGGGGTCCTTCGCCGTTCAATCTCGTGCCTTTGAATAGATCTTGGCGTCTCAGGATGACGCGATCATGGATATATAACATTCGACCCTCACACCGGTTGGCATGAGGGTCGGAATAGTGATCGAAAAAGAACGTGCTTACTTGCGGACGAATAAGAACCAATTCTCTGGTCCCCAGCAAGTCCCCTCCATCACAGCGGCAAAAACACGAATCTCGGGATTGTTAGAAAATCCGACGATATACGTTGTAGTACCGGGAACATGCTCTGCAGCAGATCCGATGGCATAAATATCGAGCGTACATTGAGGAACCCCTTTGGCAAAAGCATATGCCTCAACATGGGTCGCGGGACGATATCCTTGCATATCCATCTCATCAATGGCTTCTTTGCTCCCGATATTTCGACCGAAATTTTTTACCAGGAATTTTTTGACTCCTGGCTTCATATCGGCAACTTCATCAGCAGTACGTAACCTCCACGAACGCTTATGATCGTAGAATGAGTGTGTATTGGCACTTAATCCAAGTTTGGACTTAATCCCCGGATACTCTTCATTAAGCCGTGACTCTTCAGGGAAGATGTAATCAACGAATACGGAATACGCAATTGATTCTTTTGCGGCTTCGTCTACCGGTACGATCATTTCCGCGATTTGCTTCTGGAGCGTCTTTTCTGTGATCACCCGCTTCAGGTGCTTCATTGTACCGCCCCTTAATACAACCGCATGAGAAATCGCCTTGAAGAATTCAAATGCGAAGCCGAAATCACCAATGACATCACCGATTAGTCGCTTTTTCTTATTTTCACGTATAACTACATTCATGACTAAACTCCACTTTCTGGCATACCTCGCAATTCTACACCATGCAGAACTTTAAGGCTTACCTTGCTGGATATAAGTAAGTTTTTGCTCTATTGAGCGTTATTAAGGAACGTGATTTAAAGAATAACATATTTTCGATAAAATGTCAAGTATCATTGTCCTTTTATAAAACCTATACTTTTCAAGATTTTCCTATGCCCAATGCCCTATGGCCCATGCCCTGATCTTGACCTCTCCCCCGTTTTCCGCTATATTCCACCCACTAATTACCTAGTCGTGGGAGCTCTTCAATACATACAAAGGGCGCCCGAACCACAACAGTATGCCAGCATCAAAGCGTTTTAAGGACATCAAGTCCAAAGTAGAGGTCAAAAAGCTCTATACCCCGGCCGACGCGATTGAACTCGCGAAGTCCACAAGCACGACCAAATTCATCGGATCCGTCGAGGTTCATGTGAATTTGGGCATTGACGTAAAAAAGAGCGACCAGCAAATTCGCGCAACCATCACCTTCCCGAACTCGATTGGAAAGTCGAAGCGCGTCGCCGCATTCGTTCCGGAATTAAAACAGAAGGATGCGAAGGAAGCGGGTGCAGACCTGGTCGGCGCAGAAGAAATGATTGATGAAATCGCGCGCACCGGAAAAATCAACTTTGACGTTGCGGTTGCCACGCCGGATATGATGCCGAAACTTGCGAAGGTTGCAAAGATTCTTGGACCAAAAGGCTTAATGCCGAACCCGAAGACTGATACGGTCGGACCGAATATCGTGAAAATCATCGAAGACCTGAAAAAAGGAAAGGTTGCATTCAAGAATGATGCCACCGGAAACATCCACCAGGTCATTGGAAAGACATCGCTTGAAAAGGATCAACTCGTCCAGAATTTCAATGTCCTCATCGAAGCGCTCCGCAAAGCCAAGCCCGCGTCTTCCAAAGGTACCTACCTTCGTTCGATCACCATCGCAACGACCATGGGCCCGGGAATCAAGGTGGATCCCAGTTCTATCTAGGAGCTGTTGATAAAATAAAGCAAAAGCCTCCGGACGAGTTCGGAGGCTTTTTGGTTGGGGCGTGGGGCGTAGCGTACGGGGCGTGGTGAAGATCTTCACCACGCCCCGTACGCTACGCCCCACGCCCCAACTTTGACTCTCCTCCCACCCTGTTCTATGCTTCCCTTCGTTATGAGCTCCCCTTTCCGCCCCTCGTGGGATGATTATTTCATGGCCATTGCCAGAATTATCGCCACACGCGCCACGTGCGACCGAGCCCGAATCGGCGCCGTGCTTGTGAAGAATAAGCGCATCATCTCAACCGGATACAACGGAGCGCCTCCGGGATTGCCGGAATGTGACGGCGAGGAAGGGCATTTGATGGAAGAAGGCCATTGCATCCGCACGCTCCATGCGGAAGAAAATACTATTCTTCAACTCGCGGCCATCGGCGGGACATCGGCGGAAGGCGCCACGCTCTACACCACCCATACGCCCTGCTACCACTGCGCGAAGAAGATCATTATGGTCGGGATCAAACGTGTGGTAGGCGCAAAGGTGTTTACGAATACGCTTCCCATCGAAGACGCATTCAAACAGGCTGGCGTAAAAATTGAAATGTATACGCCGGATGAACAATGGACAGCAAAGCTGAATGAAATGTTTTCGATTCCGGACGCTCCGCCTTCAAACTCCTAATCATTTTCATGTCTACGCAAAAAATCGTTCTTGGCATCATCGGCATGCCCGCATCCGGCAAAGGAACCGTTGCCGCATATTTAGAAAAGAAACACGGCGCGGCCAAGCTTCGTTTTTCCGACGCGTTGAGCATCATTCTTGATCGCTTGAAGGTAGAAAAAACGCGCGATCATCAAATTATCCTCTCCGAAGTTCTGCGTGAAACCTGCGGCGAGGATGTCTTGTCGCGTGCTATTCAAATCGGCATCGGCAAATCGGAAGCGAACCTGATCGTCGTGGACGGCGTGCGCCGCGAAGGCGATATTGAAACGCTCAAAGCTGTTTCAAATTTTCATTTGATCGGCGTGGATGCGGATCCGAAAGCCAGATATGAACGCTCCAAGCTCCGCGAGGAAAAAACGAATGAATCCGAATTGACCTTCGAAGAATTTCAAAAACTCGACGAGCGTTCGACCGAAATCACGACGCGCGCGCTGATGCAGAAAGCGGAAATTGTGATCAATAATAACGAAACAATAGACGATCTCAATAAGAAGGTAGATGACTATATGGGAGCGATGGGAATCGAAATTGGTAGGTAGTAGGTAGTAAGTGGTAGGTGGAAATCACCTCCCACCTACCACTTACTACCTACTACCTACCTCTCATGTCTCCCACCTTCATCATCGGCCTTGTCGGAACCCCGGGTTCCGGAAAAGGCGCGGTCACCGACTATATCTTGAACAACTACGGCGGATCACAATTCCGTTTTAGTGATTTTTTGTCGCATGTATTGCAAAAAATGAATCTGGAAAAAACGCGCGACAATATGATCCGGCTTTCCGTCGTTCTCCGCAATGAGTTCGGTGATGATTTGCTTTCGCATGCCATTGCCGCAGAAGCCTTGCGCGCCGAAACGCCGCTCGTACTCGTGGACGGCATTCGCCGCACGGGCGATCTTGCCGCATTCCGACCGCTGCCGAATTTCCGTCTCATCGCCGTAAACGCCGATCCAAAACTTCGCTATGAGCGCATGAAGCACCGCGGCGAAAAAGCCGGAGAAACGGATATGACATGGGAAGAATTCCAAAACGAGGAACAAGCGCCGACCGAAGTGACAATTCCGGAGACGATGACGTATGCGAACTACACCGTGATGAACGACGGCTCGCTTGAAGAACTGCATGCGAAAGTGGATGGGATTATGAAGGAGATAGGAATTGAGAAGAGAGTCGTCTAGTCGATAAGTCGGTGAGTCGGTAAGTTCTCTATTTGAGACGCGATTACTCACCGACTCACCGACCAACCGACTCACCGACTTTCTATGAACGTCCGTATAACAAAACTCGATCCTCGCGCCGTGATTCCGGAGTATAAAAGTTCTGGAGCGGCGGCAATGGATGTCACCATCATCGAAGAAGCGACGATTCCGCCGGGCGGCCATGCCATGCTACGAACCGGGCTTGGATTCGGCTTGCCAGAGCGTCATGCCATGTATATCTTTCCGCGAGGGAGCATGTTCACCAAATTTCACCTATTTTTGACGAATCATGTGGGCATTCTTGACGAGGATTACTGCGGTCAGAATGATGAACTATTCATCTCCGTCTTTAATCCGACGCAAGAGGCTTCCAGCGTCCCTGCTGGAGCACGAATTGCCCAGATTATCGTCATACCGATCGACCGAATAACGCTGACCGAAGGCCCGGCCGGAGATATCAACAGAGGAGGGTTTGGATCAACTGGCGGGCATGGCGTTTAGAAGACATAATCTCAATTGACAGCTTTGCGACTAACAACCCACGGCAAATCAGATGTTGCCGTAAGCCGTCAGCCGTTTGCCGTCAGCCAATTATATGCAAGCCTATCTCGACATCGTCCGCCGCATTCTGAACGAGGGTGCGCAAAAAGCCAACCGCACAGGCGTTGACGCAATTACGTTGCCGGGCGCTATGTTTGAGCACGACATGCAAAAAGGTTTTCCCCTGCTCACGACAAAAACCGTCCCCTTCCGTCTCATCGCTTCGGAACTCGAGTTCTTCATTAAAGGAATCACCGACAAAGAATGGCTGCGCTCGCGCAATAATCACATTTGGGACGAGTGGTGCAGTCCGGACAAAGTGCCGTACGGACATGACGAGGAAACAAAGGCAAAAATGATGGCGGAACGGGAACTCGGCCCCATCTACGGATACCAATGGCGCAATTTCGGCGCAGAATACGTTGCGCATGATCAGCCACCGCTAAGCAAAGGCGTCGATCAACTTCGCAATCTTGTTGAAAAATTAAAATCTGATCCGTCTGATCGGCGGATGATCGTGTCTGCGTGGAATCCGACTGCTTTTCATCGCATGGCGCTTCCACCTTGCCATTACGGATTCCAAGTCACTGTGGTGAACGAAACATTGAATCTTATGTGGAATCAGCGAAGCGTGGATACGGCACTCGGACTCCCTTTTAACATTGCGAGCTATGCACTCCTTCTCCACCTCCTTGCGAAAGAATCTGGATTCAAAGAAGGCAAGCTCGTCGGATTCCTCGCCGATACGCATATCTACGTGAATCACATCAACGGCATGCGCGAACAATTGGAGCGTGAGCCGTTTCCGCTTCCAAAAATCGTAACGCCGGAATTCAGCGATATCTTCTCTTGGAAATACGAGGACTCACAGGTGATGGATTACACTCATCACCCAAAAATCTCTTTCGAGATCGCCGTGTAGACCACACCATGACTGAAATTATCATTATTGCCGCCTTGGCGCAGAATCATGTCATCGGATCCAAGAACGCCATCCCTTGGCGAATCAGCGATGATTTTAAGCGATTCAAAAGCCTGACTCTCGGGCATCCGTGCATTATGGGCGAAACGACGTACAAGTCGCTTCCTGAAAAGGCGCGCCCCCTGCCCGGACGGGAAAATATCGTGCTCACATTCGATCCAGACTTTCATCCGGAAGGAACGACAATCTTTCATGACTTCAACGAAGCGATCGCCTACGTGCGCGCTAAAGGCGAAGAAAAAGCCTTCATCACCGGCGGGGCGTCAATCTACGCCTTGGGGCTGAACGTGGCTGATACCATGGAACTCACGCGAATCCACCGCGATTTCGACGGCGATGTTCGTTTTCCTGAATTCAATCCAAATGACTGGGATCTCGTTTCTTCGGAAGATCATAAGGCTTTGGATAGCGTGAGCAATACGGTTGTGGGCATTACGTACGAAACGTATAAACGGGGAATAAAATAGATGCGAGATACGAAAGGCGAGCACGAGAAGAATACATCCTCTCGTGCTCGCACCTATTCCTCCTCAAACCTTCAACGTGGTATCCTACCGTCATATGTCCACCTCCTCCCTTCCCCGCGCAGGAGAGCTGATCAAGCAATCCTGGCAGGATTTTATAAAAAACTGGGATACAACCGTGCGCGTGAGCGCGTGGCTGATCCTCGCCTCGATTCTTAATTCACTGCCGACGTTTATTCCCGGACCTCAAGCGCTCACAATCACGCTCATGATTCTCTTTGGAATCACAAGCGTCATTATCGCCCTCTTGTCGTCCATGCGCTTGTATCAAACGACGATTGCGATTCTTGATGGGAAGAAATCCGTTCCAACGAAATTCGCACTTGCCTACCCTCTGGTCATTCCTTCTCTCATCGTTGCCGTCTTAACAACGCTCTGCGTTCTCGGCGGCCTCATCCTTTTGATCATCCCGGCAATTTTTATCGGAGTCCGTCTTTCATTTGCGCAAATCGCTTTGATTGAAGACAACGAACGCGGAACAAATGCTCTTAAAATGTCTTGGGGACTCACCAAAGGCCATTTTTGGGAAGTCTTGTGGCGCCACATCGCCTTCGGGCTCCTGCTCATGGTCATTGTTCTGCCTGCAACATGGTTCTGCCTTTGGGTGGTCGGACTCGTTTCCGGCATTGATCTTATGAGCGCGCTCGCCGAACAGAATCCCCAGCAAGCCATTGTCCAAGTAAGCGACATCATCAACAGCATCCTTCAAGCCGCGCTGATTCCGTTTGTCACGTTCTATATGGTGAGGTTGTATCGAGCGGTGAAGAAGGTAGGGAGTGGGTAGTAAAGAAGGTCCACAGTCCACAGACTACAGTCCTCGGACTGTAGTCTGTGGACTGTGGATTTATATTTCTCGACTTGCCCATCCTCTCACATTCCGGTACGCTTGCTTTCATGAAATACGCCCCGATTATCGGGCTGGAAATACATGTCCAGCTCAAAACGAACACCAAGCTTTTTTGCGGCTGTCCGAATGTAAATGACGGCGATGTCGGGCCGAACGAAGCGATTTGTCCGGTCTGTACAGGCCAGCCAGGCACGCTCCCGGTGTTGAACGCCCATGCGGTCGAGCTTGCCATGCTCGCGGGCCATGCCTTGCATTGCGAAATCCCGGACACGGCGAAATTCGACCGAAAAAGCTATTTCTATCCCGACCTTCCAAAAGGCTATCAAATCTCCCAGTTTGACATTCCGGTATGCGGCAAGGGATATGTTGATATTGAAATCGATGATCCAAGCGCGCGAAGACAAGCTGTGCGCATCGGCATTACGCGCGCGCATTTGGAGGAAGACGCGGCGAAGAACCAGCATGCTCCGGACGGGTCATCGACCCTTGTCGACTATAACCGCGGAGGCACGCCACTCATCGAGATCGTGACCGAGCCGGATTTCCGATCCCCTGCTGAAGCGAAAGCCTTCTTGCAAGAACTGCGGATGATCATGCGACGCGCCGGAATATCGGATGCGGATATGGAAAAAGGACAGATGCGCTGTGATGCGAACATCTCGCTCATGCCGTTGAATGACGACGAGACTGCGGCGCAAGATTTCTTGAATCCGAAAATCGAGGTAAAAAACATCAACTCGTTTCGCGCCGTTGAACGCGCCTTACTCTACGAAATCGAACGGCAGAAAGATCTCTATGATGCGAATACCCCGCCAGTACAAAGCACGCGCGGATGGGATGAGAATAAAGGAATCACAACAGAACAGCGGATCAAAGAAGGGTCGGCAGACTACCGCTACTTCCCGGAACCTGATCTTCCTCCAATTGAACTTCGCGAGGTCCGCGAGCGCATGAAGTCGCAATTGCCCGAACTTCCGTCCGCACTCCGTGAACGATTACAGACCGAGCATGGATTCACCAAACAGGACGCGGCCGTGCTTGTTGCGAACGAAGGCTGGGCCGATTACGCAGATCAAGTCATGAGCGAACTCGGCGAATGGGTCACAATTGATAGCGACGCGACAAAAACGAAACTCGCCAAACTTGTCGGCGGCTGGCTGGCAAATAAGCTTCCTGCTATTTTGACGGAAAGCGAAAAGACGCTCAAAGAAACAAAAATTGATCCGGAAAACTTCGCGGAGTTCATCAAGATTCTTCATAACGGCGAAGTCAATTCAGCGAACGGCCAAAAGCTCCTCAAGCTCATGGTCGAAACCGGCGCAGACCCGAGTCATATCATGGAAGAGCACAATCTCGGCCAAAACATGGAGGAAGGAGAAGTCGCATCCATCATCAAACGATTGATCGAAGAAAATCCCGCGCAAGTGGAACAATTCAAAGCTGGCAAAGAAAACGTCCTCATGTGGTTCGTCGGCCAGGTTATGAAAGTGACCGAGGGTAAGGCCAATCCGGAGAAAGTCAAAGAGATGGCGAGGGAGATGATGAAGTAGTTGTTTTCATTCATCATTGACACTTTTCTGATAATCTGATGAATTACGTGTGAAAATGACGTAAATGCTATACTCTTCTTATCAACTATGAAGCCTCTTAAAGTCTTTCAAGACCATGTCGCCAAATTCCTTTTGGGCTCACGAGTTGTCCCAAAGGGTCTTGTTGAACTTCAGCGATACTTTCGATGTTATGATCCGCTTCATTTTACGTATCATAAAGAAGAAAGCGGTATTGTTGCCGTAAGTGATAATTTTCGCTATGGGAGTATTATCACATCCGGGCAGAATGAAGCTGATCTTGATCGAAATATTAAAGATGCCATCCTGACGGCTTTTGATATTCCGTCTGCATACGCAAAAGAAGCGGGTGTACAGCGCGTTGGTGAAAAGGTTATGGAATATGCCGCCGCGTAGCGAATTGCCGGGAACTATTCATAGAAAAACGTTTATCCGAGCGCTCATGCGACTCGGATTTATCATTGATGAAAGCGGCGGTGACGGAAGCCATTGCAAAGCGACTTGGCCTCCGACGCAAAAATGCATCATCATCCAACAGCGTTTAGACAAAGACGTTCTCTATTATATTTTGAAAGAAATTGAAACACACTCTGGAATTACATGGGACGACATTAAAAATAAGCTGTGATTTTCTTTGTACGGGCGCACAGCTGTACGCCCCTACACCTGACCGGCCAGCCACTTCCTCACCACCTCAACCCCTTCGTCTCGGCTTTTGACCCAAACGATGCGCGGGTCGCGCTTGAACCAGGTGATTTGGCGTTTCACGTAGGCGCGTGTGAGCTTTTTGAGATTATTAATGGCTTCGTCGCGGGAGATTTCTCCGCGAAGGGATTTGATGATTCCCGGGTATCCGATGGATGTGAAGGCCGGAGACGTATCGGGAATCTGCGCTTCCATGAGCGCTTCGACTTCGCTAAACAATCCCTGTTCAATCATGCCATCAATCGCTTTTGACGTTCGTTCTGTGAGCTCTTCCATGCTGTAATCAATTCCGATCTGCAGGACATCCACGAGCGGCGGGCCTTTCTTTCGAGAGAGGCTGATTTTTTCTCCGGTGAACGTCATAATTTCAAGCGCGCGAATCACGCGGCGCTTGTTTTTCAGGTCAATGAATGCCGCGGCTTCAGGATCAAGGTGCAACAAAAAATGGACGAGTTCGTCCAATGTCTTACTCTCGAATTCTTTGCGGAAAAGAATCTGCGGCGGCACTTCTGGAATTTCCAAATTATCAACAATGCTGGAGATGTATAAGCCCGTTCCTCCCACGACGATTGGGAGGTGCTTGCGTTTTACGATCCCCTTGATCGCTTTCATCGCCGAAGCCTTCCATTCCGAAACACTGTACTGCTCGGTCGGCGGAAGAAAGTCCATCAGATAGTGCGGGATGCCTTTGTACATGAAGGCGCGATACCTGCGCTTGTACAGCTTACTCGCCCCGGTCGGCTTTCCCGTTCCAATGGAAACGTGGCGATAAATCTGCCGCGCATCCGCATTCACAACTTCTCCGTCAAAGGCTTGCGCGATTTGAATGCCGAGAGTCGTCTTCCCGCTCGACGTTGCACCAACGATGCAGACGACTTTTGGCAATGGCTTGCGTGATCGCTTTGTTGCGACTGGCATACGTTCTATGTAAAAACGCTTACAAAAAGAGCGGTTTCCAGCAGACTTCCTGCTATCCCGCTCACCATGGGGAAGAGTAGCACTTCAACCAAACGCTGGCAATAATAATGAATAAGCCAGTAGGCCATAGCCAGTAGCCAGTAGGGAATTGCATTTTCCTACTGGCTACTGGCTACTGGCTATGGCCTACTGGCTTATTTCCCCATTTCCCCTTCAATCTCCATCAACCGATTATACTTCTCCACTCGATCTGATCGCGACAGCGAGCCCGTCTTGATGAATTCCGCTCCGCAGGCGACGGCAAGGTCGGCGATGGTGGTGTCGGACGTTTCGCCGGAGCGATGAGAGACGCTGACCGCAAATTTTGCCACATGCGCCATTTCGATGGCCGCGACTGTTTCCGAAAGCGTTCCAATCTGGTTCAGCTTGATCAAAATGCCTGTCGCCGCCTTCTCTCGAATACCTCGCTTCAGACGCTGGACGTTTGTGACAAAAAAGTCATCGCCGATCAAGACGGATTTCTTCGCGAGCTTTGGCACGGCTTTTTTCCATGCCTCCCAATCATCTTCGGCAAATCCGTCCTCGATCGAGACGATTGGATATTTCTTCTGCCATGACATGTATCGCGTCAAAAGCTGGCTCGCCGTATACTTCTTTCCTTCGGTCTTCATTCGATAAAGTTTTGCCTTTGCGTCGTAGAATTCTGACGACGCGACATCGGCCGCCAGCGCGACGTCTTTCCCTGCCTGATATCCAGCCTTCTTAATCGCCGCTATCAATAGATCAAACGCCGCTTCGACATTTTTCAGCTTTGGCGCAAATCCTCCTTCATCCCCGACCGTTGTCGCAATCCCTTTTTCTTTCAGCATCTTTGCAAGAACGTGGAATATTTCTGCACCTGCACGGATCCGCTCGGCCATGCTCTTTTGCTTCGGCACAATCATGCACTCTTGAACATCAAGCGACCAGTTGGCATGCGCTCCCCCATTCAATACATTCATGGTCGGAATCGGCAGGGAGGCTTTGCGTGAAAACGAGTATGTCTTCCGCAGAGACTTCCAAAGCGGCATGTTGCGATGCGCGGCAACAGCTTGCGCGGTTGCGAGTGAAACCGCCAGGATCGCATTCGCCCCAAGCTTGGACTTATTCGGCGTCCCGTCCAACTTGATCATGAGTTGATCGATCTGTTTCTGCTTTGACGCATCCATGCCTTTCATCTTCTTTGCGATAATCGTATTGATATTCCGTACGGCCTTTTGAACGCCCTGTCCCCCATACCGCTTTCCCCCATCCCGAAGCTCCAAAGCTTCGTGAGACCCTGTTGATGCTCCGGACGGCACCTTGGCCTCGGCTGTGGCACCGGACGCCAGCGTCACGCGGCAAGCAACAGTCGGATTTCCTCGCGAATCAAGGATCTCACGGGCGATAACTGACTTGATGGTTGACGATGTCATATCTCGCATGATTGTAGCATTGTAGACGGGATAAAAGGAGACGCCAACTCGTCCTCCGTAGCTCGTCCTCCGTAGCTCGAGTCTTCGAGAGCGTAGGGGGATCGAGAGCGAAGGAGGAACACAAACGCCTCATTGTTGAGAACAACGAGGCGTTCAGCGAGTAGGAATTACTTTTTCAGTTGAGCATTCAGCCGATCAAGCAAGGTGAGTAGGAAGTTGAGAACAAACGAGGACTCCGGATCGAAGCGTTCTTCTACCGGAATGCTATCGAGCGGACATTGGGAATCGCGCGGGTTTGGGGACGCGATGGCGAACAGGGTCTTCCATAGTCCGAAACAGCTTCGGCGCAAATCAAACGATTGAATTGCTTTTTTCGTCACTGCAACCTGCCAAGGCATATTCCCCATTCTCGTCTTCGAAGGACATTCAATGGTGAGAAGCGGCTGGCTGTCTTTCGATAGTTCGAAGCGAAAGTAGACGCTATCTCTCTCGATGCTTTCCACCAAGACGTGATAATTTCCCAGATCCGCTTCTGCAAGATAGGTGAATTCGCCACGAGTCAATGTCGCGACATTCCATCGTGTCGGATGCGTGAGCGCATTGTACTTGGCGAGCCTGGCAATGAGCTGATGGTAGGGTTCGGGTTGATTCGATCTGGATTGATCCTGATCGAGTTGATGATCTCGCGCGTATTCTCGTAATGCTGTAACAGGCATCTTTCCTCACTTTCTTGGGGTTTTTCCCATGGTCATCTTCAAATAATAAGGAGCGAACATGAGAAGATACCAGAAAATAAGGACTTTGTCAACCCTGCTTCACCAAAGAAGGCCACTAGGGAACTAGGCCACTAAGCCACTAAGGGAAATGCAATTTCTTCCCCCTAGTGGCTTAGTGGCTTAGTTCCTTAGTGGCCTATTCTTCCGTAGTCATCAGACAGACGCTCGACATCGCCTTCATCAATATTCGTTCCATTTTGAACCTCGATGAAGATCAAATCCGCGTCTCCGATATTTTTGATACGGTGTTTGACTCCGGATGGAATCGAGATCATGTCTTCGCTTTTCTTTTCTTCAAGGTGGTCGTTGATATCAATCCGAGCTTTTCCAGAAACAATGGTCCAATGCTCTGAACGATGATGATGAAATTGATACGAAATTTCTTGCCCCGGATGAATCGTTATTCGCTTCACTTGAAATCCATCTCCCCGATCAAGAACGGTATATTCTCCCCATGGACGAACCTCATGATTCGGCTGTTTTGTTTCTCGCCTGCTTTTCTGTTTCGGGATATCGATATACGGCTGACGTATCGACTCTGATCGGAGAAGTTCAGACAGCTGTTCCAGTTCCACGCAAGCGACGCCGACGACCTTGTCCGCTCCTCCGTAATAGACATAGAGCGTTCCGTTGATCACAGCGGAGCCGCAGGGAAAAACGACATTCGCGACAAGACCATTTCGTTCATACGGCGTTTCCGGTTCAAAAATGGGATACGATGTCCGCGCAAGGACGCGCGTCGGATCGTTCAGATCAAGCAAGGCCGCACGTACGTCATAATGCCGATCTTTCCGTCTGGAAATCCCATGATAGAGCAAGAGCCACCCATCTGCCGTTTTCATCGGCGGACCGCAAATGCCGATTTTCTGGCTATGAGAACTCCCGGTTCTCGGATTCATAAGAATGCGTCCACCAAGCAATTGCTTTGGCTTAAACGTGAGATCATCGACAAAATCAATCCAAATACTGATTCCGATTCGATGTAATACCGCATATTTCCCGTTGATCTTTTCCGGAAAAATCGCCGCATCTTTATCATCAACTCCGGGCGGGGATATCAGGCGCGGCTTTGACCAATTCCATCGCTTAGCAAGCATGTCATCGATCAAAATTGATGTAAGGGCAATTCGCGGCGGATGTACGCCGTCGTATGCCGTATAACACATGTACATCGTATCGCCGATGCGGGTGAGCCTTGGATCTTCGCATCCGGATCCGGTTCCGGACTTTAATTTTTTTTCAAATGCTTCGCGAGGAACATACACGGGATCCGGCAATCGATCATGAATATGCACGCCGTCTCGAGTCAGCGCATATCCGATCACCGATGTATCATCATCCGACATTGCCCGATAAAACAGATGGGCGTCTCCGCCAATCTGACACACTCCTGGATTAAAAACCGCTTTCGATTCCCACGGATGACCTGGATTCGGCTGCAAGATTGGATTTTCTTCCGATCGATGCAATACAACTATATTTTCTTTTTTCTTCATATTCAATCCATCGCAATTTCATCATACACCTGTGCGGGGGAAGCTCCTAAAATAGGCCACTAGGGAACTAAGCCACTAGGCCATTAGGGAAATGCAATTTCTTCCCCCTAGTGGCTTAGTGGCCTAGTTCCCTAGTGGCCTAATCTTACTGCAATTCAAACGTAATACTCACACTGCTCGCAACATCCAGCGATCCCGACTGAATCGCCGGTGCCGGCACGCCCGCACCCGAGCTGTCGCTCACGGCTTTCATCCCTGCCTCATACATCATTGGAACCGGAATCGAGCCTCGTCCATTTTCACTAAAGCCGACGATTTTCCCAAGATGCACGCCCAGGGATTTTACGAGAACATCGGCTTTTGACTTTGCATCAGCGATCGCTTTATCGCGCGCTTCAGCTTGTGATGCAAGAGGATTATCGAGTTCAAACGAAACGCCCTGGACTTGATTCGATCCGAGCTGTCCGGCTTTGGAAATAATGTCTCCAATCTTTCCCATGTCACGAACCTTGATTGAGACGGTTTGCGTAATCTGATACCCGTTCAGCGTCTGTTTTCCGTTCGTATAATCGTACTGCGGATAGATTTGATAGTTTGATGTCTGCATGTCTTCCGGCTTAATGCCAAGCGCTTTCATCGCATCAATGATCGCATTCACTTGATCCGTATTCTTCTTTTGTCCTGTTGCGACATCCGGCGTCTGCGTTATGACGCCAAGAGTGACGCGGGCAATATCCGGCTTGGCGGAAATCTTACCATCGCCAGTGACAGTGATGGTTTGTTGCATGAGCGGCTGTTTGCCGATCGTGTAGTGCGTCTCGTAGGCATTCCACGTAAGAACGCCGACAAAGCCGATCACGGCAAGCGCGAGCAAGGTGATGGCGATTTGGAGATAGATAGGTGGTTTCATAAATAAATTGTTATATTGTTAAATTGTTGTATTGTTAAATTGCTAAATTCTTCATCTATATTCATTTAACAATACAACAATTTAACAATTTTATTTTGATGACTTTTGTTTACCCGAGAGGATCGTTATACCAGGCAACTTTCCATTCTCCGACAAGAACTCCAGCATGGCACCGCCGCCGGTGGAGACGTGGGAAAAGAGGTCACCCATTCCACTTTGGTCGATGACAGGAAGCGTATCCCCTCCTCCGGCAACCGTATAGGCCCCGTGTTTGGTCCGGAGCGCAATGGCCTTTGCCAGAACAAGGCTGGAGTGAGAAAACGCGGGGATTTCTGTGACGCCGAGCGGGCCGTTCCACACAATGGTTCCGGCTTTTTTGATATCATCGCCCCACGATTGAATCGTTCCCATTCCCACATCGCCGATGGCTTCATGTTTGCCGATTCCTTCAAGATCAACCTGATGCGGATGAATTCCTTTCGCAATTTTCTTTGCGACAATCACATCTTTTGGCAGAACGATCTTTTTTGTTAATCGAAGAAGTTTTCGCGCCAAAGGTATTCCTTCTTTTTCAATATACGAATCGTCAATATCAATCTTCTTTGCAACAAAAAACGGATGCGCCATGGCTCCGCCAATATAGACTCTGTCCGCAACCTTAAGCAACTGCTGAATCACCGGCAATTTCGTCGAAAGCTTCGAGCCTCCGATAAATGCGAGATACGGACGCTTTTTCGGCTTGAGAAGTGGAGTCAAAGCCGTGACTTCCTCGTTCAGATTCGGCCCGGCATACGACGGCAGGGCCTTTGCCAGCCCCACGACGGATGCATGCGCCCGATGACTACTCGCAAAAGCGTCGTTGATAAAGACCTTCCCCCACTTGGCATATTGGGCGACGAGCGATGGCACATTTTTTTCTTCACCGGGCTGAAAACGAACATTTTCTCCAAGCACGATATCCCCTGCTTTCAACTTTGACATCGCGGTAACGAATTTTTTTGCACCCGCAGGCGTTGAAAAATCAATATCTTGATAGCGTATTGGCAGTTTGGACGCAAAGCGAGCGATTGCCGCGAGCGGCTGTGTCGAATATTTTTTCTCCCTGCCTTCCGGACGTCCGAGATGCGTTAACAACAAAACGATCGCTCCGCGTTCATGTAACGACCGTAAAAACGGAATCTCCCGCAAAATCTTTTCCGACGGCTTCCCTTTTCGCTCCTCCATGGGCACATTCCAATCCACGCGGACGATCATACGCGTGCCTTTCTTTATTTTCGAGATTGGGAGGGTCCGTAATGATAGCATACCTGTTGCGAGCGATTGTTGTATTGTTTGATTCCTGACGTACTCGGCAAGATAACAATATAACAATTTAACATTACAACAATTTTCTTCTTGATTAATGAAGTTTCGCAATCTTCACCGCCAACTCCGCCAGCCGATTGCTATATCCCCACTCATTATCATACCAGGCGAGAACTTTGAGCAGATCTCCGTCAACGATTTGTGTGAACGGAAGATCAACAACACAGCTGGATTTACATCCGATAAAATCAGATGAAACTAGCTCTTCATTTGTTACAGCGATGATGCCCTTATATTTTGGAAGTTTTGATGCGGATGTTAATGCCTTGTTCACTTCTTCGATGCTCGTTTTCTTTTTGAGCAAAAAGGTGATGTCTGAAATAGACACGCATGGCGTTGGTACGCGGATCGAGATTCCGTCAAATAATCCTTTGAGCTCTGGCAAAACTTCGGTCGTTGCAATCGCCGCGCCGGTTGTTGTCGGAATAATATTCTGCGGCGCAGATCGCGCGCGGCGCAGGTCTTTATGCGGTCCGTCCTGCAATACTTGATCAGCTGTATATGAATGAACCGTCGTCATCATCGCTTTTTTGATTCCAAATGCCTTGCTGATGACTTCAACGACAGGCGAAATACAATTCGTCGTGCATGAAGCATTATTGATGAGTTTGTCTGATGCTTTGATCTTGTCGCCATTGACTCCGAGGACAAATGTCGGCACTCCCCCACCTTTTGCCGGCGCAGAGAGGATGACGCGCTTTGCTCCGGCTGTGAGATGCTGTTTCATGCCGGCCTCATCCGTAAAGCGGCCGGTGCATTCAAGCACCACATCAATTTTCATCTGCTTCCACGGAAGCTTGGTTGGATCTTTTTCCGCAATCACCGGAATCTTTTTTCCTTCGACGATAATGTTTGACTTGTCGGCCGAAACTTTTTTGTCCCACGTCCGATACGTGGTGTCATGCTTTAACAGATGCGCGAGCGTTGCAGAATCCGTTAAGTCATTGATGGCAACGACTTCGAATCCTGCTTTCTCAAATCCGGCGCGAAAGGTATTCCGGCCAATCCGGCCGAACCCATTGATGGCAATACGTGGCATATAGGGAATATCATACACTACGCGCGAATTGAGGACGACCCTCCCCTATATAAACCACCCACCCCCAACCCCTCCCCTGGCGGGGAGGGGAGCTATACTGCCGATGCTAATTTAAGAATGGAACTAATGAGATGTTTCAACAAGGACGACAAAAAAATAAAAATTTCCTATACGGAATCACCATGAGTCAGAGCTCCCCTCCCCGCCAGGGGAGGGGTTGGGGGTGGGTGGTGTTCAAAAAGCAAAAAGGCGTCGGCACTGCTGACGCCTTTCTACGAAGTGAGATATCCTACAAAGTAACGCTGTATTCGACTACAGAAGCTCTTTATCCGATCCGAGCCATGTTCCTTCGGTGATCGGCGGGGGCCTCTTGCTCTCGCGCCTCCAACGTGGCGGGCGCTTTGCTGCTTTTCTTGCCTTGCTTCGAGCTGTGTGTTCGTTGATTCTTCTTTGGTTTCTCTTCGTAGCCACGACTCCTCCTAACCTAGGTATATATTGGAGTGGCAAGATCATATACGGAATTGACTCGCACGTCAATACAAAACAATCCCGCCTCATCAGCGGGATCGTCTTATCTTCAGACCTACAGACGTACTGTCCTACAGTCCTACAGACCTTCTTCCGTCTTCACTGCGGACAACTCGATGCGCGAGAATCGCGACACCACGATCTTTTCGCCGATCTTGGCGACGTTTTCGTCGATGAGTTGGGCGACGGTCTTTGTATCGTCCTTGATCCACAATTGATTCAAAAGGCAAATGTCTTCGTACCACTTGTTGAGCTTGCCTTCCACAATCTTGGCTTTGATTTCTTCCGGCTTGTTCGCGAGCGCATCTTCGGTCATGTAGATATGCTTTTCCTTTTCGACCATGGTCGGAGGAATGTCGCTTACCTGCACGTACAGCGGAGCCATGGCAACGATTTGCATGGCGATTTCATGCGCAAGCTGTTTGAATTCCGGATTGCGCGCGACAAAGTCGGTCTCGCACTGGAGCTCGACAAGGACGCCGATTTTTCCGTTTGAGTGCGTGTAGGATTCAACGAGCCCTTCGGCGGTCTCGCGCTCTGCGCTTTTCTTTGCCGCTTTGGCGGCGCCTGTTTTGCGAAGAACTTCGACGGCTTTTTCCATGTCGCCATTCGCTTCTTCGAGAGCTTTTTTGCAGTCGCCCATTCCTGCGCCTGTTCGTGCGCGGAGTTCAGCGACGGTTTTTGCGTCAATCATAGTAAGAAAGAAGTTAGAAGTTAGAATTGAGAAGTTAGAATGTGGAAGATAGTTAGCTCTAACTTCTAACTTCTATCTTCTAACTTCTTTTTGCTCTATTTTCTTGGTCCATTCTGCACCAAGCTTCCGGCCAAACGCGTGCGATTGTTTTCCCAATCGTCATGACCTTCCTTGATCGCGGCCGCCATGGTGTTTGCGAGAAGTTCAATGGCCTTGATGGCGTCGTCATTTGCCGGAATCGGATAGGCGACGTCTGATGGATTTACGTTCGTATCGCAAATGGCGATGATTTTGACTCCGCGGCGAACGGCTTCCTGAAGCGCCGTCTTATCTTTGCGGATGTCGAGGATGAAGACGGCATCCGGGATGCGCGTCATGTTGGCAAGTCCTCCGACTTTGTCGTCGTATCCTTTCACCTGTTCCGAAAAGCGGAGCTGTTCGAGCTTGGTGTATTTGCCGAGCTCGCCTTTTTCCATTTTGCGCTTCAAATCTTTGTACGTGCGCAAAAGGTGCGCCATGTTCACGAAGTTTGTGAGCGTGCCGCCGAGCCAGCGCTTGTTCACGTACGGCATGCCGCACGATTCTGCCGCGCGAGCCACAATGTCGGACGCTTGGCGTTTTGTTCCCACGAAAAGAATAACTCCGCCGCGGGATGCGGTTGTCTTGGCATACGCACACGCTTTTTCCAAAGCCGCATGCGTTTGTTCCAAGTCAATAATGTGGACGTTCTGTCGTTCGCCGAAGATGTATTTCTTCATCTTCGGATGCCATTTGGACGTTTGATGTCCAAAGTGCACGCCCGACTGAAGCATCTCTAAAAGAGACGGGATGGTAGGCATAAGTGTCTTTTTAACCTCTCATTTCCACTTCCACAGGGACCCTGATCGTACCATGCGACAGGGCAAGTCCTGCGAAAACAACGGAAATGATGTGTGATTTATATCCCCAAACGGGCGAAAAAAGCCTGTTTAAGGTGGGAAGAGCTTATCAGAAAGCGTTGAGAAAGGCAAGAGATGGTGGATAGAATTTGGAATACAGAATTTGGAATTTGGAAAAATACGCAGAAAAATCAATAGACTTGACATCTTTGAGAAAATCTGGTTAAATACCTGCCATGGACCTTGAAATTTGTTTGCTGCGCAAGCAACCGAATCGAAAGGGACAAGACTAGCCCATAGGGACAAAAAAAAGCACTCCGGGAAGGTATAAGATCTCTGCAGAGGTCGAAGTGTGGTCTACAAGAGTCCAACGATCGTTCAAATCCTTCTTATGCACGCCTCCTCAAGATCGTAAGGTCTTGTGAGGGGAAGCAGTCGAAGGATACTATCGTGACGAGTGCTTCACAGCAGCGAGATTACAACCATCAGTTTCATTTGAACCGTATCAATCGGCTAGATAATGAGCTGACAAGAGCATGGGAAAGGCTTCGCGGCGCGGAGCTTTTCACGGACGCGTGAATACCATTTGCACTAAGCTGTACCTCTTCCCTTCTAATTTTGTTCATTCCTTACTTGCTTGTTCTCAACCACATCGTCCTCAAAGCGATGTGGTTTTTGCATACGGCGAAAATCTCCCACACGTTTAAATTATTTTATCTTCTGCACGTTCTTCTTTAGCCATGCAGTAATTTTCTCAAGACTATGTTTCTTCTTTGCAATGTTGATAATAAATGTAAACGCCGTTTTCTCATCAACGCGTAATCGATATCCATTCATTGCTAAAAAGACGGACGTGGCGAGAAATGCCATTCGCTTATTTCCATCGCTAAATACATGATACTGAATCAACGCTTCAAGAATCGAAGCAGTTTTTGAAAAAATGGTTTGATAAATTTCTAATCCTCCAATCATCATCTGCGGCTTTATGGAAATCGAACACAAGAGACCCAAATCGCGAATCCCTTCAAGCCCACCTGTTTCTTCAATGACACGCTGATGAATGGCGAGCAATTCCTCTACGCGAAGATAACGCACACTAAGATTTTGCTAACTTTTTTAACAGTGGACGATAGCTATCAATAAATTCATTCGTCCACGCGATTACTTCTGGATCAACGAGTGGTCCGGGCATCGTTTTTCGTTTTGATGCTTTAGCAATTGTCACATCAACAAAATCGCCTAAACGAAGTTTGTGCTTTTTTAATTCATCTTTAGGAATAATGACCGCCGCAGATGTTCCGACGACCATGAGCTTTCGTAACATAATAATGACATTATAATGAGAGCTAATTTGAATGTCAAATAGACGCCTCGCTCACCTTTCCTCTTCCTCATCCCCCACCTTCCCCTTCTTCACGGCTTCGATAATCACGTCCAACCCTCCGTCGAGAATCGTTTGGATATTGTGCCAGGAGTGTTTGATTCGATGGTCGGTAATGCGGTCTTGCGGATAGTTGTAGGTACGGATTTTTTCGCTTCGCTCCCCGGTTCCGATTTGTCCGCGGCGCGAGGATTCGATTTCCGCAACGCGCTTGGCTTCCTGTTGTTCCCACACGCGCGCGCGAAGAATCTGCATGGCGCGTTCGCGATTCTGCACCTGACTGCGTTCATCCTGACACGACGCGACGATATTCGTGGGCAAGTGCGTAATGCGCACGGCTGAATACGTCGTGTTCACGCTTTGACCTCCTTTGCCTCCGGCACAAAACGTATCGATGCGGAGATCTTTCGGATCAATCACGACTTCGGTTTCTTCGATTTGCGGAAGCACGGCGACCGTTGCCGTGGATGTGTGGATGCGTCCTTGTTTTTCCGTGACTGGCACGCGCTGTACGCGATGCACGCCACTTTCGAACTTGAGCTGGCCGTATACGCCGTCGCCGGAAATCGTAAACACGACTTCTTTGTATCCTCCGGCTTCGGAACGCGACTCGGAAACGAGATTCGTTTTCCATCCCTGCTTTTCGGCATACCGCGCGATCATGCGGAACAGATCTTCCGCAAAGATAGACGCTTCGCCACCGCCGGTTCCGGCTCGGATTTCCACGATCACGTCGTTCATGTCATGCGGCTCCGGCGGAACAAGGGCAACCTCGAACGTTTCGGTGACCGCCGGCAATTCTTCACGAATCCGCGCGAGTTCGCTTTCGCCGAGCGTCTTCATGTCTTCATCCCCGCTCGCAATCGCCTCTTCCGCATCTTTCTTTGCTTGATTCAATGACTCCCACGCTTCCCCGATCGCGATGACCTGTTTCGCATGTTTATACAACAGCGAAACCTCGCGGAGCTTCTTTTGATCGCTCAACGTCTGGGGCGAAGAAATGCGTTCTTCGAGTTCTTTCAGCTCTGCGCGTTCTTTGGCGAGAGCATTTTTCAGTTCTGATGAGTTCATGGGATAGTTCTTGCCTTGATGTCTACGAATGTACGAATGATGCGAATCGGCGAATTACGAATATACGAATGTTTGACTATATAGTATTCGTAATTCGCCGATTCGTACAATTTGTAAATTCGTAGAATAACAAAACCCCGATCCGTCTCGGGGTTCCGAATATTCAACTAAGCCTCTTTAGAGACCTTGGTCTTCTTCGCTTTCTTTTCTGCCTTTTGCGCCGTGCGCTTTGCCGTCTTTGCCTTCTTGCCTCCTTGGGTAGAACCGGCCTGCTTCGCACTGCGTTCCGTGAACTTTTCTACGCGGCGCGCCGTATCAACAAGCTTCTGCTTTCCGGTATAGAACGGATGGCACGCAGAACAAAGCTCCACGCGAATGTCCTTGACCGTGGAACCGACTTTGGCCGTATGACCACAGGCGCAAATAACGGTTGCGTCGTCATGGTACTTCGGGTGGATGGCTTTTTTCATAACGGCAAGAATGTACCAGAAGACGGGGAATTTGGCAAGAACAGGAAGAGAGGGCGTAGGCCGTTGGTCGTAGGGCGTAGAAAGACTTCTTTCCCACGCCCTACGCCCCACGCCCTACGCCCTACGCCCCAAATGAATAGGGGGCTCAAGCACACACGGCGCTTAAGCCCCCAAGGGTGAAAATGAAGTTCAGGGCCAAAGGACGTATATGATGAGCCCTGCTTCGAAAATGAATGATAGGCCGATAGGAAACCAACGTGCACGACTGTTGTCATGAAATGCAGACAAACCAATGACAAAGCCGACGAATGCCGATATGAATGCGTATAGACAGCCAACGAAATACAAGATACCTTCCATGGATTTCCATCTGTCTATGCATAAAGCAACGGCAAACGGCATTGTGGCGAGGCATGCGGCGGCCGAGAGAGCGCCTTCTTTCGCTTCGGCATTATACGCCCACCTTGGCGCATAACACGTTCTGGAATATTCACATGCAGGAGTACCAGCGCCGGAAGCGACGAGCATCGTTAATAGAAGCATGACGAAAGCGACAAACGCTTCGATATAGACACATGTTAATGAGATGAAAAGTGCGTGTCCTCGCGTCGCTCCACAAACAGTGGAACCCATGTATATGGCGAGTACACCGATCGTTGTATAGAACTCACGAATGAGTAAGATGGGCACGTCATTCTCCTTTGTATGTACGTGAGGAATCGAGCGATCCGATGCCGTGACTATGACAGGAATCTGATGCATGGTCAAGAAAAAGCCAGTAGGCCATAGCCAGTAGCCAGTAGGAAGAGCAATTCCTACTGGCTACTGGCTCAACCCTACTGGCTAATATATTCAGCCTCTGCTACTCTCCGGCACATGCAGACAGCATTATTCGATTATCATCTTCCAGAAGACCGAATTGCCCAGGAACCCATGACGCCACGCGATCATTCGCGCTTGCTTGTGCTTGATCGGGAAACGGGCGAGATCAATCATCGCCGATTTTTTGATATCGTTGATGAACTTGATGCGGGCGATCTGTTGATTGCGAATGAGAGCAAGGTGTTTAAGGCACGGCTGAAAGGAAGGTTGATTGATGAAGGGCGATCCACCGGATCGCCCCTACGTGCTGTCGAGGTTTTTCTTATTCGACCAGATCAAGACAACGATTGGATTGCGCTTGCGAAGCCGGGAAAGAAATTGCAGGTTGGAGATGTTGTGGAATTCGACGGTGATGGTGTAGGGGCGTCCGCCGCGGCGGACTGTGCGCCCATGTACGTACAAGCGACTATCAAAGAAAAACGAGACGCAGACGGAACCATCGTCCTCACTTTTAACAAACCGCCGAATGAAATTGTCGAGTGGACGGATCTGGTCGGAAGCGTTCCGGTTCCGCCGTATGTGAAAGCAACGCCGTCAAATACATCGCAGTATCAGACTGTGTACGCAAAGACGGTCGGATCCGTGGCCGCGCCTACAGCTGGTTTTCATTTTACGCCGGAGTTGATCGAAAAATTAAAAGCAAAAGGCATTCAATTCGCAACGGTTACGCTTCATGTGGGGCTCGGAACTTTTCGACCGGTACAAACGGACGATATCGACGATCACGTTATGCATGAAGAATGGGTGAGCGTCCCAAAAGAAGTCCGACAGCGAATCAAAGAAGTGCGCGCGAGCGGACATCGCGCTATCGCCGTTGGAACGACCACGGTTCGCGCGCTTGAATCAAATCTTGACGAAGGCTTCACGAATATTTTTATCAAACCCGGATATCAGTTCACATGGGTTGACGGACTGATCACAAACTTCCATCTTCCCAAATCAACCCTTCTCGTTCTCATCTCCACATTTATCGGCGAGCATCACTCCGATCCTGACAAAGGCCGACACATCGCGCTTGCGGCGTATGAGGAAGCGATCAAACAAGGGTACAGGTTTTACTCGTTTGGGGATGCAATGCTTGTGAAATAGGCCACTAAGGGGCTAGGCCACTAAGCCACTAGGGGGAAGAAAATGCAATTCCCCTAGTGGCTTAATGGCCTAGTTCAGTTCCTTAATGGCCTAAATTAGTAGAGTCCGCATACCCAAACCACGAAGGTTGGATATACGGACTCTGGAGTAGGTCTCTAGCATTGAGCGAAGAGCTAGAGAGCGGTCCTCAACTGCTCGGCCTTGTTGGTGGTGGTGAGGGTTTTCACTTGCATGGGGGATTCCCTTCTTGGTACACGACACTTCGGTTCCGGCGCAATATCGAGCAAGCTCCTGTCGCTCGATACGACGTTCCAATAAAATAATCACCCTGAATGAACACGAGTCTCGCCAACAGAGTTGACGCAATCTTCAGTTGAGACTTTTTCAAGGAACGCGAAAATAGAGTAGACGGCGGGGGAAAAGGTGTCAAATTGGGGCGTGGGGCGTAGCGTACGGGGCGTGGTGAAAGATCTTTCACCACGCCCCGTATACGCTACGCCCCACGCCCTAAAGAAAAGAGCCCACGCCTCAACAGACCACCGGTCTGGATGCATGGGCTCTGGATCGAAGTAGCTTTTTTTTCAAACCTTTAGCTAGACGATCTGAAACCTCTTGGTTGAGTTAGTGTAACGCACAGTCATGTATCACTGCCCTCTTTCCTGGTTTTGTAAGTACCGCCTTTTGAGCGGTACTGCATACTTCCTTCGTCTAGGCCTTGGTCTCGTGATTTTTACGAACATTCATAGGTAACCCACTTTCAAACATCGCCTTCGGGGTCACATCACTTCTTGCTCATTAGCCGCCTGCATGGCTGCTACACCGTGAGCGAACCGTTCCGTTCGCTGGCATGAAAGCTCTTTTCTCGGGTTGCCCGTCACGTCGGTTTCTTGACATGTGCAATGGAAAAGAACGCGAGGAAAGAATAATGGGCGGGTGAAAAAGTGTCAAATTGGGGCGTGGGGCGTAGCGTACGGGGCGTGGTGAAAGATCTTTCACCACACCCCGTACGCTACGCCCCACGCCCCTCTTTATCCCACATCCATCAAATATCTCAACTCCATCTTCCCCTGCTCGTCTGGGCCGATGGCAATGACGTCGATGTGGAAGTCAGAATCAGATATGTCATGCTTATCAAGATAGACATGCGCGAGTCCTTCAAGGCGGTTCAGCTTTGAGTCGGTCACGGATTCTTCCGGATATCCGGACGCGAGTGATTCACGCATCTTCACTTCAATGAATCGAATCTCCTCACCGCGCGTCACAATTAAATCAATTTCGCCGTAATAGCATCGCCAGTTTTGTTCTGCGACGTCATATCCTTTCTTTTGCAAAAACGCCGCGGCAATATTTTCGCCTTGGCGTCCAAGTTCGTTGCGATGATCCATAAGAAAGTCGGTAAATCGGTAAGTCGATGAGTCGGGAGTAAGATGGTCGATGATTACATGCTCACCGACTCACCGACTGTCCGACTTACCGACTCTTCTTCGGCAGCCATCGTTCCCTCTCCATACGCTCGGCTTCGGCTTTGCGCTGGGCAGGAAGATCAACCCACACGGATCGAGCGATCAAAACGATTCCCCAGACAATCCAAACGGCAATCGGAAGATAGAGCGCCCGCATGCTTAACATGGGAATTGCCTGCCATGAAAAAAACCATAAGCAGAGCGCAAGAATGCCGCTCCACGTGAGAAGCGCGCCCAAACGAAGCAAGGCACGTTTGATTCCTTTATCCATGCCGCGTTTGAGAGGGACGAGATAGCAAGCAATGCCGGCAATGGCCATGACGGCGAATACCGCCAATAATACGCGTTCCACAATAGGTTGAAACGGCTGGGGGGAAAGGCTGAACCAATATGAAAATGTGAGAAGTGGGGTCATAATCGAGGAATGTTGTACGAGAAAAGTGAGGGGTTGTCAATGAGGAAGTTTATGACATGGGTAATGTATATGCTTCTGTCAATTTCCAAAGAAACGGGTCCACGGTCCACAGACTACGGTCCATTATCCTCACGTCGTCAGTGAATCGGACTGTAGTCTGTGGACTGTGGACGCTTATCCGTCCGTTCGCTTAAACACCATCCCGTAATGCGCGCGGCCGGCGTCGAATTCACGGATCTTTTTGAAAAGCGGCAAACAGAATATTTTCTGCACGGCTTCGGGTGTTAGCCGCTTTTCGATTGACGGACCGATATGCGTGAGCGTCGGCTTCCACTCAATCACTAACACATTGCCTCCGCGTTTGACAAGCCGGGCAATTTCTTTTGCCGTTTCGTGCGGATGTTCCAGATGCGGCAAGTTGTTTGCAATAATGGCAAGGTCCAATCCCCCGTCTGGAATCCGCGTGGCATGGAACACTTCGATATCCGACCACACAGAATGAATATTCGTGTACGCATCGTCACGCGCTTTCCGATCAATCATTTCTAGCGCATCGCGGAGAATATCAACGGCATACACCTTGCCTTTCGCACCGACGAGCTGGGCGGCCGGAAAAACATAGTGCCCCATAAAGCCGCAACCAAAATCCGCCACGCGCATACGTTCGCGGATTCCCGCTTCTGCAAGAACGCGAAACGGGTCAACGAGGTCGGAACCAGTGTGAGTTAGCATAGGCAAAATATGAGGAAAATCAACATGTGAAATGAATCCGATTGTTAAATTGTTGAATTGTTATATTGCTAGAGAATTGAATATGCTAGCAATATAACAATTCAACAATTTAACATTTTTTTTCAGTGGGGAAACAGCGATCCAAATGTGGCGGCGATAAAGGCGTCCCACAAATTTGTGGCATAAAGCATGCCGAAAAAGCATAAGAGTACGCCGACGGTTTTATACACGAGATAGGTGCCGCCTCCGCCGAGTTTTTGATCCGCCCAATCCATGTGGCCGAAAAAACCGACGATTGCCCGCGTCTTCCAAATAAGCCCGACGCCCATGGCGAGGACAAGAAGACCGATAAGAACATGAGAAAGAGTCATGGTGAGGGAAGTTAGAATTTAGAAGTTAGAAGTTAGAAGAATTATTCACCATATTCTAACTTCTAACTTCTATCTTCTAACTTCTATTTTTCCTTGGTACAACGAAGGCAAAAACAACAATCAAAATAACCGCGACAAGCGCAAGAACTGCGCCAACGGCCGCAAGCGTACTGCTGATGGAGTCATGTCCGGCATTATACGCGGATGAAGTCTGCGCATCCGCAGATACACGCGTCACATCCACCTGTTCGGTCGTTCCTTGAGCCGGAGGCGTTGCCGTTGCATGCACAAGAGCGCCCGTATCTGTGCTCGTCGTCCGATTCGCGAGCGCCGTCTTCAGCGTATGATAAAACGGCGTGGTTTGGGCATGCACCGCATACGGCAAAACGAGAGCGCAAGCCACCAAAAATATCGTAGCTATTTGATTAGCCGTCCGCAGTCTGCAGACTTCAGTCCGATGACTCATGGCTGTAGACCGCGGTCTGTGGTCTGTGGACTTTCTCATAGGATCCATACGTCAAAATCATTTGCTCGCTTTACATCGCCATCGAATCCGGCGGAACGAATATCCGCGAGCACGTCCGCTTCGGCATCCGTACCAATATAGTGTACCAGACGAACATGCTTTGGCTTGGCTTCCGCGCATAAGCGCCCGATTTCCGGCGGCGTGAGATGTCCGTAATTCGCGGCGTCAATGAATCCGCGGCGGAATCCCTGCTCGCAGATAAACAAGTCTGCATCGCGCGCCGCCTGCACCAGCCCGTCGCACAAAGCCGTATCTCCGGAATAGGCAATAATTCCAAACGGCGTTTCAAGGCGATAGCACACAGCTGGATGCTTGCCGAATCCATGGAATGCATCAAACGATGACAGAATCACGTTCGGAGCGATTTCGATGCGCGTTTCATGCACCATAGGCATGAATGACGGCGTCATTTCCTGCCAATACTTTCCATCATTTTCCGGCAAGTGCCACCGCCAGACCGCGTCAAACCCTTCAGCGAGCACTTTTGGCAGGTACACGGCGCAGTGCGCAAAATCCGGCTTATCGTTTCCAAAAATTCTGCGGCAGGATTTTGCCTGCAAAAACTGCGGCAACGCCGCGTGATCCGGATGGCTGTGGGACACGGCGACATGGTGCACGCTCGCATAATCATATCCTGCCTGCTGAATGCGATACCGAATTCCTTCACTGCAATCAAGAAGGATCAATTCCCCGTTCACGTCAACAAGAAAACCCGGCGGATGCCGTTCGACATCGCAGGTCATATACCCGTTCGCGCACACTCCGGTTCCGAGCGCGACAACTTTTACTCCCATATCATCAATTATAGCACGAGGTGAACCGAAACGCAGACATTCTGACGACGATTGTTATATTGCTGTATTGTTAAATTGTTCGCTCTGATCCAACGTAACAATTTAACAATACAACAATTTAACAATCATTTATTTCGTACCTGAAAATTGAATAGCATCTAAAATCTCCGGCACTTCGAACGCCAAATTTTCCGGAGCGAGATGCCCCCAATGGCTTTTGACTTCGATGAGCGGGGTACCGAGCTGTTCCGCAAGCCACTCCCCTTCTTTGAACGGAACCAGCGGATCAGTGCGCGTATGAAGAACCGACCATGCGCTCGCCTTTTCTTTTACAGCGGCGAGATCAATATGTGCGCTGTCAAACCATTGATCAACAAATGGAAAAGGATACGGTCGTGCGAATCCGGAGACGAGGACCGCTTGATGCAATGGCGGCCCATTGTATTCCTGTAATGCAAATAAAATTGTCGGACAGCCGAGCGAGTGTCCGATTAAAATCGTTTCCGGAGTTTTAATCGACGCTTTAACGATCTCGATCCACGCACGGCGATCCGGCATAAGCGGATTCGGCATGGCAAGAGCCTCGGTTATCATTCCCCGCGCCTCCAGCTCGCGCCGCAACCACGGGAACCAGCCGTATTCGGGCCAGCCTTTCCATCCATGAACGAGAATTGCGTGCATATTGGAGTAGGGTAGGACATGGGTGGTTGGGAGGCAAGAAAAATGGGGCGTGGGGCGTAGCGTACAGGGCGTGGTGAAATATCTTTCACCACGCCCTGTACGCTACGCCCCACGCCCTGACAGTCACCCTTGACAAAACCCCCAAAATCTGATATGCTCCCCGGTTCTTTTAACAGAACGCTCTATGAAATACACCATCATCGTCATCGGAGCGGCCGTCATTTTTATCAGCGCATTTGCCATCACGAACACCGTACAGGCTTTTGCAACAGCTATTGGAAAAAGCCAGGAACGCGCGATGAGCATCGGCACTGATACGATTGCACAGCACTAAGCTCCGACAAGAAACGATCCGATATCCATCGCGATCGTTTTTTTATTGGCCGCGCCCTGTCGTTCGCGAACGACGAGAGCACACCCGCGAGAGCGACTGTGGGATTTTGAGTGACCTTTGATATCACAGCCAAAAGAGCGGGCGCGATTCGTTGCAAGAATTCCAGAACGATAATTTTACAGGAACGACTACAACGAATTCGGTGTTCCTGCATCAAAGCGAGCTCTCGCTGGAAGCGTATTAACCTTCGTGTCTCCCTCGGGCGTGACCCAAGGCCACACGTTTGCACCAAAAAAGGAAGGTTTGCTCGTAAGGTAGAAAGAGTTGGGTATGACATAATGCTCCGGAGCGGAATATGGGGTGTCTCCGCGACCGATGCCATGCCATCTCTGCTCGTTGGTTACGTAATCGAAATTGCCATCACGGAGCGTGGAGTTGATCACATTCGGGTCGGAATCAGATGTCCAATCACCCTGTGTCCACCAACTGCCCAGCATCCACATGCCAAGCACGCTACTATCGAGCACATCACTCCCTTCCTTGTCATATAAAGCCGTAGTCTGTTGAGTATCCGTGTCTGGAATCGAAAGCGGCATCCCTGCAAAGCCGAGCACGTTTCCAATGAAGCTGAAGGTGTAATTGTAAGCATTTGCACGCACGGCAGACCTTGGCCCATTGTCTCCCATACTGAATATTTGTGGACCGTGGCCGTCGTGATTGTCTACGCTCGTCACCGCACCATAACTTGGAAGGGGGCGTATTGAGGATCTGCGAAGTCCGGTCAGGTTATTGCGCAATGCGACGATATTGAATGCATTGCCGTGCGTCGTGTCCGAATCGAAGTTGAATGACTGATTGCCTTCGCTGAGTTCGAAATGCGGCGTGGACTGATGCGTGATGTCGATACCCGATTCAATGAAGCTGGTGTTATAGGAAATAAAGATGTCGTCCATGTAATTATAGCCATACACGTTTCCACCGCCCGACGACCTCCCTGTCAACGCTTTGCCGCCATTCCAAATAATATTGTTCTCAACCAAGTTATCGGAAGAACCCGTGGCAATGTCAACAAGGTATTCTGCCGACGAAGGCATAATCTTACCCGCTTCGTGGATATATGAGTCGCGAATGACGCTCCGGAAGGAACCTCCCAATCCGGCACCCGCTCCGATCGACCGCTGGGACTCGACATGCTTGATCCAACAATACATCCCGTTGGTGATATAAAAATTGCCGCTACCGTCACCGCTATTCGTCCCGTATGCGTAGATATCTTCAATGCCGGCATAACGCACAGGGTGATTTACCTTTAAGATCTGGGCAGATTGAATGACTCGAAAATCAGTATGGAATGGCGTGGTGAAATAAATCGTGTTCCCGATGATATGATCAATCTCCAATCGTTGCGTCACGTTGCGATCCCATCGAGAGAACGATGTAGTCATCTCCGTATACCATACCCTTCCGGCCACGTTTTCGTTAATTTCGTCAAGATGAATCAGATCGCCCGCAGCAAGACCAGCTGTGTCGGATACCGTCACCGAATATGCACCCTTTACCGCGTTCTCAGTCAGATCAATGGGAGTCCCAAAATCATTCCAACTATAAGATCCAATGCTCACAATACCACCACTTTCACCGTAGCTACGGAGATTGAGCCCGTTGACCCCTGTTTCGGTATGAGTGATTTCCCAGTCTCCGAATAGTCCCTGGGAGTCATTCCAATGAATTGTGAAGATATCTCCAGCGGTGTAGGTAGCGCCCTCACCAGCGAGGAAGGTGATAACCATTCCCAGAACAGGGGGATTCGTTACGCTCCATCCTGTATAGTTGGTAATAAGCACAGGGGGATCCGTCCAGGTCGTTCCGCCGTCAACGCTATATACAAACGTCGCGACGTTACCTCCATTTTCACTCCCTCCCAAGCCTCCATCAACGATCTTGACCTTGACGTCCGTACCCGTTCCTTTAAAATCGCGAACCAACTTCGTAGCATCAGGTCCGGCTCCGCGAAGTACGACGTAAGAGGGCACGCGAAGAGAAGAGGAGCCTGTGATCTTATAGGTACCCGCGTTGAGATACACAACTTTGGGTGCCACTGCACTGGCCGCTGCACCGGCAGCAGTCAAAGCATTCTGAATTGCTGTCGTGTCGCTATCGCCGCTTGGTGAGAGTGTCGCATAGATGTCCGTATAGTTAGGGATGCCTCCAACGGAATTCAATCCGGGATCCCAAACCGTCCGTCTATCTTCCGGAAGAAATCTCATGTTAACTGTTCCGGCCGCCGGTGTTTGAAATGTATAGTCTTCTGAAGTTGCTCTATTCCCTGAAATATCCCATGAAGATACCCGGAAGTGATAGAGGGTTCCTGGTACGAGATCCCAAAGAGATATTGAATGAGATTCTATAAACGTGCCGTCCAAAGATGAACTGCTGTATGAAGTCGTGAGACCGTACTCCACGGTAGATGTTGATGCTTCATTCGTCGTCCACGTAATAACCGCGCTTGTATCATATGTTGTTGATGCAACGCTTGAGATAATCGGTGGCGTGACATCAGCCACTGTCTGGAAGGTGTAATCAGTGCTCGATGCCACAGTTCCCGCTCCATTTTGTGAAGCAACATTGAAGTGATATGTGGTATTCGGAGTCAGTCCGGTGAGTTGAATTGCGTGAGATTCTGTGAGGACGTTAGATGATGATGCTACTCCATATAAAACCGTTGTCGCGATCGGATATCGAATTATCACAACGCCGGATCCGCCAACACCGCCCGTCGCACTTCCTCCATCCTGACCTGCACCTCCGCCGCCTCCGCCAGTATTTGCCGTACCGCTTCCTCCAAGAAGTCCGGTCGAACCACTCCCTCCGCCACCCAAACCACCGCTACCAACAACAGAATCGCCTGCGCCTCCGCCACCTCCGCCATAATAGGTGGAGATCCCGGTAATCGTATTTGCTACCCCATTCCCGCCATTTTGATCCGTCGCTACAACTCCCGCTCCACCTCCGCCACCGCCGATATTGTTTAGAAGGGTATCGCTCGCACCCGCATTCCCCTGACCCGTTCTTCCTGAACCGCCAAGATTTCCATAGCTATGATTACCAGCTCCTCCGCCTCCTGAACCGCCATTAGCTCCGCTACCGAGAGAGGTATTTCCTCCACCACCTCCACCATCAGCTGATATCAAATCAAACGTAGAAGTCGCACCATGACCTCCTACGCTATTGTTTGTTGTATTTGCAACACCTCCATTTCCAACCGTCACGGAATATGATTGAACGTTTACTGAATATGATTGCGTATAAATAACACCACCTCCACCTCCGCCTCCTCCGCCTCCTTTCGTACCAGCATCGCTTCCGCCAGATCCTCCACCGCCGACAACTAATGCATCGACATTCATCAAGCCATTTGGCGTGAATGTTCCGTTCGTCGTAAACGTATGAATCCAATTCGTCCCATCCGAAGTGATGATTCCGCCGGTGCTTGTTGCGGCTGTCGCTGATGCTAATAGGCCATACCGAACCGTTGATGAGGATGATTGATTCGTGTCCCAGCTGATCTGCGCTGAGGTGAACTCCGTTGAAGAAGCGACATTGGAAATAAGAAGTGGGCCGGATGTGTCAATGGCTACTGAATCATTTAGACTCACAGACACATTCCCTGCGGCATCCTTGGCCCATGCATAGAGGGTGTTGGATCCTTCAGTTGTGAAGACGTATTCCGTTGGTGCGGAAGCTGTCCACCCGGCATTGTCTGAAGCTGGAGTCGTTGCTGATTCTGTGAGTAGGTATCCAGTCACTCCGCCACCAGCATCCGTTGCAGTAAAGGTGGTAATTGGGACTGTGAGAGAATTTGAGGTGGAAGGAATGACGAAGGCCGTAACCGTTGGAGCGGTTTCATCCGGCGTTCTGAATGTATAATCCATCGTCGTCGTCGCATTCCCCGACGCATCTTGAGAACCGACACGGAAGTGATAGAGGGTATTTGAAATGAGGTCAGTGAGCGTGATGACGTGAGACGCGACGGACAAGACTGACGATGATGTATTGCCATAGCCTGTCGTGGTGCCATACTCCACGCTTGATGTTGCGTTCTCATTTGTGGTCCACGTGATTGTGGCGGTTGTTACAGATGTTGATGACGCGACGCTTGAGATCACGGGAGGGGACACGTCAACTACTGTGCGGAATGTATTATCGGTGCTTGAGGCCACAGTTCCCGCTCCATTTTGTGAAGCAACATTGAAGTGATATGTGGTATTCGGAGTCAGTCCGGTGAGTTGGACGGAGTGAGACGTTACGAGTGCGTTGGATGAGGATGATGCCGTATAGACAACTGACGTGATAATCGGATAGCGAATGATAACAATACCAGAACCGCCGGAACCAGCTGTTGTGCAGTTATCTTTCCCAACGCCGCCGCCGCCGCCGCCTGTATTTGCCGTACCGCTCAAGCTAGGACAATTGCTGTTGCTGCCGCCTCGTGATCCAGCTGCGCCACCGCCTAATCCTCCGGTAGAAGTTGCCGCGTCAGATCCACCACCACCACCACCACCATAATAGGTGGGAGTTCCGGTGATTGAATTCGATGTTCCATTTCCACCAGATCCGCCATTACTCCCCGCGACCCCTGCTCCGCCGCCGCCTGCGGCTGGTGCACTCGATCCTTGTGCAGTTCCGCCTGCATACCCTTGATCTGTAATGCCAGAACCGCCTATACCATTTTGACTTCCGCCGCCACCGCCGGAGCCTCCTGTTCCACCCCTTGCTTGATTCCCAGAATTTCCTGAATTTCCGCCGCCGCCACCTCCGTCAGCTGATATCCCGTCAAACGTGGAAGTTACGCCGTGACCGCCGACACCACCAACGGTACCATTTGACGAGCCGCCATTTCCAACTGTGACAGAGTATGCTTGAGCCGTAACAGCATGAGCGGCTGTATAGACAACGCCACCGCCACCGCCACCGCCACCGCCTTTGTAAGCAGCGGGATCACTTCCTCCCGAACCGCCGCCTCCGACAACAAGGGCATCAACGCTTATGGCTTCACTTGGCGTGAAGGTTCCGTTCGTCGTAAACGTATGAATCCAATAGGTGCCATCTGTAGTGATGGTACCGCCTGTGCTGGTTGCAATAATAGTTACTGGAGCCAAGAGTCCATACTGAACCGTTGATGAGGATGATTGATTCGTGTCCCATGTAATAAGCGCCGAGGCCGTATCCGTCGAAGATGCGACATTTGAAATAATGAATGAACCGGGTGTATCCACCGTCACCGTCACCGTATAATCCTGCGTCGAAGCATCCGCAGCCGTGACCGTATAGGTTTGCGAGGTCGTAAAGTTGTGAGCGACTCCGGTGTTTGGACTCACGGACGCTCCAGTGATGGTAATG